>OFDN01000040.1_pt1 | contig 149522 bp, 115 predicted proteins | sample 1520971 | NCBI WGS metagenome assembly OFDN01 (sample SAMEA94257418, study PRJEB24077) | hot springs metagenome | biome: Aquatic biome; feature: Geographical feature; material: Water | place: India | collected 2012-06-12 | depth 5 m
TGAGAATTGAGTCGAATCACACATTTCGATATAATAAATTCATGGTTTCAAAGGGGATTATTCGGCCGTCGGGGTGGACGATGTGGACGCAGGATTTTTTGATGGCGCGGACATCGAAGTCGTAGGCATCCATAAAATTCATGATGATGATTCGAAATAAATTATCATAGCTCAGTCCGTGTGAGACAACGTTTGGGAGGCAACATAATAATTCATTGACATCTTCTGTCACTGCATCAACGGAGATGCCGGTGCTGAACATTTTTAATACATGTTGATGAAGACGTTCGTCTTGTTCGTAGACGATGGTATTTTTTCCTGAATTCAATAAAAATTCTGGATCGATAAATCGTGTCAGTGGATGCACTTCATCTCCTGTTTTAAGAGCATACGCCATCACGAGCGCATCGGGATTGCATGGCACTGGGATCAAATCATTTGATTGCCAAATGGGGCTCTGCTCTAGGATGAGCTGTCGCACTTCTGTATTCGTCATGCGATCTGTCTCAGGATTAAAATTCTCCAATCTCCCGCTGACAGATGTCGGTTGAAAGGTGACGCCACGAACACATTTTTGCTTCAATGCGAAATCTAGTATCTCCCCTACTTCATCATCATTCAATCCTTTTTGCAAGGTAACCACTAAGGTGGTAGAGAGGTTTACACGATTTAAATTTTCGAGAGCACGTTTTCTAATTCCTGTAAGATCGCCGCCGCGCAATGCTTTCAACGCTTCAGGTTTGAATGAATCGAATTGTAAATACAATTCGAAATCGGGCATGTATGTGGCAAGACGTTCGGCAAAACCTGGTTCGTTTGCTATGCGAAGTCCGTTGGTGTTTACCATCAAATGCTTGATGGGCTTGGTTTTCGCGATATCTAATACTTCAAAAAACTGAGGATGAATAGTAGGCTCCCCTCCGCTGATCTGCACCACATCTGGCTTTCCTTCACTTGCCACCACTACGTCGAGCATGTATTCAATTTCCTCCAAGGTGCGATGTCGGCCGTGCGTGGGACTAGAGGAGGCATAGCAAGTGGGACAAGTAAGATTGCAACGATCAGTGACCTCAATCAATGTTAGGCAACTGTGTTGCTCATGATCCGGACAAATCCCGCAATCATAAGGACAACCATGGATGGTTTCCGTGTGCGGTTTCTTGGGATATTCCGAAGCTTTATTATAATTTCTGATTTGTTTGTAGTACTCGATATCTGTAGCGATCAACGATTTTTGCCAACCGTGATCGGGACAGTTTTTTGTCATGAAAACTTTTTCATCTTGAAAAATAATCTTTGCACTGATCTGCTTTAAGCATTCGTTGCAAAGACTCAAGGTATGATCGTAATAAATATAATCTCTTGTATGACTCATTTAGCTCTCGTAATAAATCGAATGTAGTACAAACATCCCAATAAACAAGCGATTTGAATGGTTGTCAATCCAAACGAAAAACGCCAACCGGGTTTAATAAAATCAAGAAGGAATCGAAATACGAGATAACAAACCATGAAGAGTTTGAATTTATTTCCCGAAGTAAAAATTATTTTTTTCTCTCGCCATTTTATCCAAAAAAGCAAGACCAAAAGAAAAGCGATTTCATATAAAGCAACAGGATGTCTCAACATCCCATCACCGAGATCCATACCAAGAAAAAAAGTAGTTTCCACACCATGGGTCGCCTCGTACACGCCGTTAGTAAAGCATCCCACCCGACCGATGGCCATGGCTATAATGAGTGGCTCGACAAATAAATCACCCGTTGATTTTTTCTCACCGATAAAATACTTGACCAATTCCACCCCGATGAGTCCACCAAGTAAACCACCGACAATTGTTTTATTTGCGAAGAAATAAATGATTGGATTTTCGAGAGCACCAATTATTCTAGAAAAGAAAAACGCTCCAAACGCCGCCCCAATAAACACCCACACACGATTTTCATCCGATATATGATCGTTTTGTTTTTTTCTCAAAAAAACAAAATACCGATACCCCACCGCCATCCCAAGCAATTCAAACACCAAATGCAAATCCACCCGCACCGGACCAATAGCAACATCAATAGGAAAAGTCATGGGGTGAAAATAGGGAGATTTTTTTTTGGGGGGGGGCTTATTTAATCTTAGGATTGTATGGCCTGTCTTTTCCCCTTGAAGCCTTTTTAAAACCTTTTTTGTCATTCATAATCAAGGCTTTTTTCTTGGCATGAGAATAACTCTTAATTTGATGTTCTCGCTCAAAAGCCTTATCAATTCGAAGAAACTCTTCATAATACACGAGTTTTAAAGGTCTTCTTTCCCTTGTATACCGCGCTCCTTCTCCTCGACAATGTTCATCAAACCTCTTGAAAATATCTTTCGATGAACCAACGTAAAACGAGTCATCAGAACATTCAATAATATACGCCCCAATAATTTTCACAGTAATGCATTTAAGAATGCAATGCTATAAAATGAGAAGATTAATTAGAAGAAAATAATTATGTTGTTTAACAAAGCATATTCCTGAATAAAAGGTTTTTATTCTAAGAAAAAAATCGGCAAAAAGCACCCTCCCTCGCTATATTCACTTCGAAAATTTGCTGCGGACAGCACGATACAATTCGTTCCACGGGCGGCACCCTCCCTCGCTATATTCACTACAACATTTGCTGCGCAAATTGTTTTCGTTCATAACGCTCGGGAACCTCTGTGCATCGCTAATATGCGAAAAAGGCAAAAAAGTTGAAAGCAGTAGCTTTCAACTTTTTTGCCTTTTTCGCATTACATCGAACGCTCTAGGGTTCCCGAGCGTTACGAATTCAAAATATAAGCGAAGCGATTATTTTGAATGAGTATAGCGAGGGACTACAAATAATTCGTCAACTCCTCATCAATCATCAAACGGCGCAGCTTTTCGCTGGTGCTTTGTGATACGGGGACTAGGGGGAGTCGCATGTAATTTTCACAGATATCTAAGTGTGATAATACTTCTTTGATACCAGCTGGATTGCCCTCTACGAAAAGGTTTTGGATGATCTCTAATAATTTGTAATGGATCTTTCTTGCTTCATCGAATTTGTTTTCGAGGGCGAGATGAACCATGGATGAAAATTCTTTGGGGAAAGCATTTCCTACTACGCTGATCACTCCGTCTGCGCCGGCGCTGATCAATGGGAGGGTTAGTGCATCGTCGCCGGAAATAACTAAAAACTCTTTTGGAGTGTTATTTACAACGGTCATGATTTGCTCCATGTTGCCGCTTGCTTCTTTGATTCCAATTACGTTTCTGCAATCAAATGCAATTCTTGAAACGGTGTCTGGAAGCAAGTTTACGGATGTGCGACCTGGAACGTTGTAAAGAATGATGGGCAATTTTGAATGCTCACTCAATGCTTTGTAATGTTCAAACAATCCATTTTGTGTAGGCTTATTGTAGTAAGGAGTTACAGAAAGCACTGCGGTCAAGCCGGTAGAATCCAAGCGTGACAGTTGATTGCAGAGTTCCATGGTATTGTTGCCTCCCAAACCAAGTACTATCGGCTTGCGGCCAGCATTTGCGCTGATCACGGTTTCTAAAACAGCTTTCTTATCTTCTTTATCGAGCGTCACTGATTCTCCGGTGGTTCCCATTACTACTAAGTAATCCGCACCATTATTTACCAAATGCTCTGTGAGTTTTTTTAATGCTGGTAAATCGGGAGTAAGATCTTTTTTGAAAGGTGTAACCATTGCTACACCTAAGCCTTTGAGTTGATTCATTTTATTTTTGGATTGCTTAAATACAGATTTAATTGATCGACAAATTTGTCTAACGCAGGATTCGTGCCCATCTCAATCAGGAAGTCGCAAAATCTTTCTGCGCGCGTTCCTTTTAGTCCGACTTTCATCTTTGCTTTGCTTTGTTTCAACACAAAATTCAAAGGCAAAACATTACCACCACTGAGATCGATGAGCATATCAAAATCTTCTTGAATAAATGTATCGACTTGACGAATGGGTTTCATTTGCCAATTGACATCATCTTTTGTGAAGAATGAATACTCTAGTTTTTGCGCCTGCCATACTGGGAGCTTCTTGTAAGGGAGTCCGACGTAGCCGATAACCATGATACTCTTGATATCATATTTATCTTTTAATGACTTGCAGTAATTTTTAATTTGATTGAAGTGAGGTTCATCACTGTCATTATAAAGAATCCCAATGCGCTGTGCACTGTGGAAGTTAGCGCCTTTGGTTTGGCGTTCTCTTTCTGGTTCTTTAAAAAGTGTGCGCACACCAGCGGCGTGCTTTATATTTTGGATCAACTTCATATCTGCTCACAAAAATAGGGCACAACGAATTTGTTTTTACTTTTGGCAAAAGCCAAATAAGCGTATGAGCCAAAAAATAAAGGGACTGACCCTTTTCGCCCTCACGATGATCGCCATCGGAAGCACCATCGGATCAGGGATTTTTAAGACCCCAACGGATATTTCAAAAGCGGTCTCCGATCCTACGGAGATGGTCGGTCTATGGATTCTCGGCGGCGTGGTGTCGCTCATTGGTGCGCTTGTTTTTGCCGAGCTCGGATCGCGCTTTCCGCAGTCGGGTGGACTCTACACTTATCTCAATAAAAGTTATGGAGCCCTCCCTGCATTCCTCTATGGCTGGTGTTTGTTGACGGTGGTTTCCTCGGGAACCATTGCGGCTTTGATTCTAGTATTCGCTGATTATGCGCAGTATTTCATACCCTACAGCAATGAAATGAAACCCGTGGTAGCTGCGCTGGCCATCGTGGTGCTCACGCTCTTCAACACATTTGGCATCAAATCAAGCGAGTGGTTTGCGAATATTTCTACGGTATTAAAAATCGTAGGTATCTATGGATTATTGATCCTCGCATTATTCCTCGGACAACGTGAAATGCTCGATGCGGCGGGGGCTGTAGTGATTGAAAAAAGTGCGAGCGGCGGACCTAATTATGCCATCGCTTTTGTAGGAGTACTTTGGTCTTATACTGGATGGCACTACGCGAGCTTTGTGGCGGGCGATGCCCTAAATCCTAAGCGCAATGTGCCTTTAGCGATGATCATCGGAACAGCCGTAGTAACGCTTACCTATGTATTGTGCAATTTGGGATACTTAAAAGTACTTGACGTAACGACAATTCAAAACTCAAATACACTGGCAGCGGATGCTTTAGAAGCAGTGATTCCAAACAGTGGAATATGGGTTTCTGCATTGATTGCGATTTCTGTATTTGGATGCGCTGGACTGTACATTCTTGCTACTCCTCGCGTAATTCATCAAATGGCAGAAGAAGGTCTTTTCTTCAAAGCTTTTGCAAAGAAAAATGAGAAGTTTGGTGTGCCGCTCAATGCGATTTTACTTCAATCAGTGTGGGCGATTTTCTTGATCTTTATCTGGGAAAATTTCGAAAACCTCTACACTTATGTGACCATTACAGAATGGTTGTTTTTGCTAGCGGCTTGCTTCGGAATTTTTATTGTTCGAGGAAAAATGAAAAACCAAGAAGTGGGTTTCAAAACACCGCTCTACCCTATTCTACCTATTATCTTCTGTGTAGTGGTAGCTTGGTTTATTTCGATGAATGCAATTTCAGAAGACCCTGCAGCCTACTTTGGATTGATGGTCATTCCGATTGGAGCGATTCTCTATTTTATTTTCAAGAAAGGAAAATAGACTTAATGCTGAACGATAATGCGTTCCATTCGTCTAATGTTCGCATGGCGTAATTCGATCCAATAAACGCCCTGTGGCCAATCCGCAACGGGTTGATTGATCTCATTGCTCATAGCATTAAGACGCATCATAACCTTGCCCTCTGCATTGCATATAATGATAGCAGTATCATTCGGAATTTGCTTTATCTGCAAAACATCCGAAGTGGGATTTGGAAACAAAACAATGTTGTTTAAGGGAGTTTCATTCTCTACAACTGCTACTCCTGTAGGCTGAACGAAGATTGAACCATACTGCGTATCAGCATGTCCGGGCAACGTGCATTCATAAGTATAGATGCCTGAAATATTGAATTGAAAAGAATAGAATTGTCCGGGAAAGAGCGTACCAGAGCCAAAACTAGCGGCACCGCCGGTTGATACTATATTATGTTCTCCGCTGACAATCGTCCATTGTACGATGTCTCCTTCATATATATTCATGAATTGAGGATCATAATAAGGCAGTGGATTTCCTCCTACTTCGCCCCCTACTTCTACGTTCCAAGTAATAGCGAATGAAGTTGAAAAACTAAAAAAGAGACCTATAATAAGTGTCAGTTTCATGCGTGGGTGGTGTTTATACAAATATAGCAGTAGGCTTGTACGAGCATATTTATAAGATGTTTCAAGTGAAAAAAGCCCTGAAAAGCCTATGAATAGGGGGTTATACAGCCACCTTTATGAACAACTATAGCCATTTATCAACAAAACCATCATTTTTCCGCGTGTAGCCTTGCTTTCGTGAAGTTTAGTCTTCTACATTTGGCTTCGCACAAGCGTTAGCTTGAATGTTTAACCCTAAAAATCAATAAAAACAATGAACAAAGCAGAATTGATTGAAGCTATTGCTTCAAGCGCAAAAATCTCTAAGGCAGATTCTAAAAAAGCCCTTGACGGATTCATCGAAGCTACTACAAAGGCTCTTAAGAAAGGTGACCGTGTAGCTCTAGTTGGTTTCGGTTCTTTCAGCGTTACTAAGCGTGCCGCTCGTAAAGGTCGTAACCCACAAACTGGTAAAGAAATCACTATCAAAGCTAAGAACGTTGTACGTTTCAAGGCTGGTGCTGAACTTCAGACTAAAGTGAAGTAATCTTTTCCAGAAAAAGAATTGAAGGCCGTTCTAATGAACGGCCTTTTTTTATGTATTACTTTTGGAAAAAATAATTTCTATGAAACGCCTTTTAACCACTCTCTTTGCAATATTTATTTGTCTCAACATCTTTGCTCAAAGCCCTGTGATTTCTAAGATTATTCTCAAGAACGGAGATGCGATCTCTGGTGAGATTCAAGAATTAAAACCCGGTGCATTTGTGAAAATTAAGGTCGTCGGTAATAATATTATTGAAATTCCCTATTCTGACATTGACAACATCATCATGGATGCAAGCAAGGCTACTAATACTGAAAAACCTTCTGCTACGACTGCCGATAAAAAAGTAAAATCTGAATTAAAAGATTTCTACTTCCAAACCTTTAATGAATTCGCTTTCGGACTTGGTGCTGGAAAGGTGAATGGATATAAGTTTGAAGACTTAACAGGTGTAATCCCTAACAGTGATACATACGCTGGTTTCTACACAGCAAACGGTGTAGGATATAAGAATATGCTCTTTGCTGGAATCGGAATGGGATTCAGCGGGCACCAAGGGCTTTCAGATTTCAAAGAACAAAACTTCAGTTACTCATTGCCATTCGCACTTGATGTGAGATATCGTGTTTTACCTAAATCGAAAATAAGTCCTCTTGTAATGGCTGCTGTTGGAATGTCTTACTACGAAGGCAGTCTTGGAACTTTCACTTTCATGGATGGCGTGGGAGCTAGCATTCAAATCACCAATCGTTTTGAATCTTATCTACTATTCGCACATACCTACGATCGTTTCTCATCTAGCCTAAGCGTGAATAATAGCACACTTGAGCAATTCTATTCTGGAATTTATTTGAATTATATCGGTGCCCGCATTGGAGTGACCTACAAAATCTAAGCATGTCTGAAGCTCTTTATAACATCCTTTGTGAGCATCTCACAGAGCGAAAACGTGCTTTATTTGACTCTGTAGTAAATCACAGAACACGCCATCTTACTTTGGTAATGGAAGATGTGTATCAAACGCATAATTCATCTGCCATTGTTCGCAGCATGGAAAGCTGGGGCATTCAGGATTTGTACGCTATAGAAAATAGAAATAGTTTTAATCTACATCGCCGAATCGCCCGCGGAGCCTATGATTGGTTGACACTGCACCAATACAATGATCATAAAAACAACACGGCTGCTTGTGTAGAAGACCTCAAGAAAAAAGGCTATCGCATTGTCGCAACAGCGCTCCACGAAAATGCGATTCCTCTCACGGAACTCGACATCACAGAAAAGACAGCCATTGTGATGGGAACTGAAATCACAGGAGTTAGCGATACGATGAAAGAAATGGCAGATGCCAACGTGGTTATTCCAATGTACGGTTTCACCGAAAGCTTAAATGTATCTGTTGCATCGGCCGTGATTATGCAGCATCTTGCCCATAAGATGCGCCACTCTGATATTCAATGGCAACTTTCTGATGAAGAAAAATTAGCCTTAAAAATTGAATGGGCACGTCGTTCAATCTATTGGAGCGATCACATCGTAGAGATGTATGAGAAAGGAGAAATTTAGCTTTTTCCGTTAACAACATTAAATAATATTTAGGCCGATTTAGCTAGCTTCTCCTTTATTTTTGCGAGAGACGAAATTGCTTAATCATGTTCCTAATATTTGATACCGAGACTACCGGTTTGCCTGGTAGTTGGAGTGCCCCCATTACCGATTCTAATAACTGGCCTCGCTGTGTGCAACTAGCGTGGCAGCTCCACGATTTAGACGGTAAGCTTGTCAACCGTGGCAACTATATCATCAAACCGGAAGGATATTCAATTCCTTTCAATGCAGAAAAAGTTCACGGTATTTCAACCGATCGCGCCATGCGCGAAGGACATGATCTCAAAGAGGTTCTCGATATCTTTTTTGCTGACGTTGATCGAGCAACTTATCTCTCTGGTCACAACATCGAGTTTGATATAAATATCATGGGTGCTGAATATTTCCGCAAGGGATACGGCGACCAAGTCTTGACCAGCAAACTATCACTCGACACGAAAGATTTAGCTACCGACTACTGTGCTATCCCAGGAGGAAAAGGCGGTAAATTCAAATGGCCTACACTAACAGAACTTCACACCAAATTATTTGGTGTGCCCTTCAATGAGGCGCACGACGCGGCATTCGATGTCGATGCTACTGCAAAATGTTTCTTCGGTCTTATACAAAACAATGTAATTCGACTTAAAGAAATTGCTAATCCAAGCAGTGTTGTTTACGAAGCACCACAACTTGAGAAAAGTAATTTTGAACAGAAAAAAGAAGAGGTTGCAGCACCCGTCATCACTCCAACAGAAAACGTCGCTGTTGATACACCAAGCGAAAGAAATTTCGTTCACCTTCACGTTCACTCGCAATACTCCGTCCTTCAATCGACGATTGAAGTAAAAGCTTTAATCAAAAAAGCAAAAGCGCAAGGCTCGCCTGCCGTGGCGATCACCGACCACGGAAATATGATGGCTGCATTTCAATTCGTGGCGGAAGCACTAAAAAACGAATTGAAACCAATCGTTGGTTGTGAATTCAATATTTGCAAAGACCATCGCGATAAGAGCAACAAGGACGACGGATTTCAAATTGTATTGCTCGCAAAAAACAAAGACGGTTATCACAATCTTGCAAAGCTCTCTTCTATTGCATACACTGCTGGTTTCTATTACGTGCCCCGCATCGACCGTGACCTTTTAGCAGAATATAAAGAAAATCTTATCGCCACTACAGGCGGTATCTACGGCGAAATTCCGTGGACCATTCTCAACCTTGGGGAAGAAAAAGCGGAAGAACTTTTCGTTTGGTGGAAAGAACAATTTGGAGAAGATTTCTACGCCGAGTTGAACAGACACGGGCTTGAAGAAGAAGACTACGTAAACCGAGTGCTCATTCGGTTTTGTCAAAAACATAACGTCAAATATTTTGCAGCAAATAGCTGTTACTATACCGAACGCGAACAAGCAGAAGCTCAGGATGCGCTTATCTGCGTAAAGGAAGGCGAGTATGTTTCTAAGCCTTCAAAATACATTGGTAAGCGTGGAAGAGAATTCCGTTTTGGTTTTCCCAACAACGAATTCTACATCAAGAGCAACGAAGAAATGTACAAGCTCTTCGAAGATCTTCCTGAAGCCATCGCTACCACATTAGAAATTGAAGCGAAATGTGAGAGCTATAAACTCGCAAGAGAGGTGCTTCTTCCTAAGTTTGATATTCCAGAAGAGTTTCAAGATCCACAAGACAAAGAAGACGGTGGGAAGCGTGGAGAAAATGCTTTCTTGAAACACCTCACCTATGAAGGGGCAAAACGCAGATATGCTGAGATCACAGATGAGATTCGCGAACGACTAGACTTTGAGTTGAAGACCATCGAGAATTCTGGTTACCCTGGTTACTTCTTGATCGTGCAAGACTTTTGCGCGCAAGCGCGCAGCATGGGTGTATCTGTGGGTCCGGGCCGTGGATCTGCTGCAGGTAGTGCGGTGGCATACTGCATCGGTATTACCAATGTCGACCCGATCAAGTACAATCTCCTCTTTGAGCGTTTCTTGAATCCTGAGCGTGTGTCCCTCCCCGATATCGATATCGACTTCGATGATGAAGGCCGCGAAAAAGTCATTGATTACGTTCGGAACAAATATGGCAACAACATGGTGGCGCAGATCATCACGTATGGTACGATGGCTGCCAAGTCTTCTATCCGCGACGCCAGTCGTGTATTTGAGCTCCCACTGCCCGATGCAGATCGCATCGCGAAGTTGGTGCCCGATGAAGATCTCGAAAAAATATTTGGTCTAGAAGACAAAGAACTCTCACAAAAACTAAGCGGCGACGATCTCGGAAACGCGAAGCAATTGAGAGAAATTTATAAGAGCTCAACACTCGAAGGAAAGGTTTTGAAAATGGCCAACATCCTCGAGGGTTCTGTTCGAAATACTGGTATTCACGCGTGCGGTGTAATCATCACTCCAGATGATATCACGAAATTCGTTCCTGTTGCTACCGCCAAGGATAGCGATATGTGGTGCACACAGTTTGATAACAGTGTGGTAGAAAGCGCCGGTCTTCTCAAGATGGACTTCTTGGGATTGAAGACGCTTACGCTCATCAAACATACGCTGCGCATGGTAAAAGAAGCGCACGGCATTGACATCGACATTGAAGCCATTCCCGTCGATGATGAAAAGACTTTCCAATTATTCCAACGCGGCGAAACAGTAGCGATATTCCAATACGAAAGTGACGGAATGCGCAAGTACATGAAAGAACTCAAACCAACGGTGTTTGATGACTTGATTGCGATGAACGCATTGTATCGTCCTGGTCCACTCGAATATATCCCGAGCTTCATTCGTCGTAAGCATGGAACGGAGCCCATCACGTATGACCTTCCAGATATGGAAGAATACTTGAAAGAGACATACGGTATTACCGTCTATCAAGAGCAGGTAATGTTGCTGTCGCAAAAGCTTGCAGGCTTCACCAAAGGAGAAGCCGACGTACTGCGTAAAGCGATGGGTAAAAAGCAGAAAGATGTTCTTGATAAAATGAAAGGCAATTTCATGCAAGGCGCCACGGGCAAAGGACATCCAGCAGATAAGCTTGAAAAAATTTGGACAGACTGGGAAGCGTTTGCAAGCTATGCATTCAACAAGTCTCACTCGACTTGTTATGCATGGGTAGCTTATCAGACGGCCTATCTAAAAGCCCACTATCCCGCTGAATACATGGCTTCGGTATTGAGCAACAACTTGAGCGATATCAAGCAAGTGACTTTCTTCATGCAAGAATGTAAGTTGCAAAATATTCCTGTTTTAGGTCCTGATGTCAATGAGTCTGGTGCACAATTTACAGTAAATAAAAAAGGTGAAATCCGCTTCGGACTAGCCGCTATGAAAGGTGTTGGGGAAAATGCGGTGGAGAGTATTGTCAAAGAAAGAAAAATAAAACCGTACGATTCGATCTATGATTTCATGGAAAGAATTGATGCGAAAGCAGGAAATAAAAAAGTACTAGAAAGCTTGGCACTCGCAGGTGCACTGGATGCTTTTGGAATAAGCAGAGCTGCATATTTTGCTCCTGATGGAAAAAGCGAAACGTTCATCGAAACGCTTTTGAAGTATGCGAACTCCAATCGTGAAAGCAAGAATTCATCGCAAGTATCCTTGTTCGGAGACACAGCCGACGCCGCAATGCCAATACCTCTTCCGCCTACGGTAGAGCCTTGGGATACCTTGTCTCAACTTTCTAGAGAAAAAGAAGTAGTCGGTATGTTCATCAGTGGTCACCCGATGGATGACTTTGGATTAGAAATAAAAAGTTTCTGCAGCGATGGTGGCTTAACGCTGCTTCAAGATATGGAAGCGAATAAAAATCGCGAATTGAAATTAGCCGGGATGGTCATTGATGTGCAGGAGAAAATCGCGAGAGCGAGTAACAAGCCCTTCGGCACATTTAAACTTGAAGATTATGAAAATAATTTCGAGTTTATTCTTTTCGGAGAAGACTATTTAAAATACCGTCACTTATTGCAAAAAGGAAGCTTCCTCTACCTTGCAGGGCGTATACAGCCGAAGAGATTTGGAGCGGATGCCGATAAGGCATTAGAATTTAAAATCAATAAAATTGAGCCCCTCTTTGAAATACGTGATAAGCTCGCTCGCTATTTAAATATTTCAATTGATTTGAACAGTATCACCAACGACTTTGTTGAGACGATTAGTAATGTGCTTCCGAATGGTAATGGAAAAACCATTGTACGATTCAAGGTCAAAGACCCTGATGGAACAGAGCTAACGCTCCCCTCGAATGCCTACAATAAAGTATCCGTCACCAACGAGCTCATCACGCAACTAAATAAATATCCCGAGATAACTTATCGGGTGAGTGAGAATTAAAAGAGATTGGGAGTGAGGGAGTGAGAGAGTGAGGGAGTTAGGGAGTTGGGGGTTTGGAGATTGGGGATGGGAGTTGGGGGATTGGAGTTGGGAGATTGGAGTTAGGAGATTGGAGTTGAGAGATTGGAGTTGGGAGATTGGAGTTGGGGGATTGGAGTTGGGGGTTTGGAGATTGGGGATTGGAGTTGGGAGATTGGAGAATTTTGAGTTTTGAATATCGAATTCCGAATTCCGAATCGAGAATCGAGAATCCCGAATCGAGAATTGAGATTTGAGAATCGAGAATCCCGAATCGAGAATTGAGAATTGAAAATTGATTTGTCATGAGCAATAAATTACATCGACGAAAATTTTTGACGCGGGTTTCGCTTGCGTTGTCTTCGGCTGTGGCTGCTCCATTTATTGGGGCTTTGCGTGCTGCTGATCCACAAACTAAGGAAGAAGAACTACCAATGAATCCAATTAAATCTACTCGCCCATTGGGCTTTACTTGGGAGACCCAAGATCCATTTCTTTTTTGTGTGCATCACGAAGATGCATTTCCAAAGGGCAATGCAATGATGGGACCTTCTACTCCACTTACTGGTCGTCATTTAGGTGATGACTTTATCATCAAAGATGGATTCAGAATGTATCATGGAAAAGTTGTCCCAGGTTTTCCCGGACACCCGCACCGTGGTTTTGAAACCATCACTGTCGTTCGCAAAGGACTCGTAGATCACGCCGATAGTCTTGGTGCTGCTGGCCGCTACGGAAACGGTGATGTACAATGGATGACCGCAGGAAAAGGCGTGCAGCATTCTGAAATGTTTCCACTGCTCAGCGAGACGGAAGAAAATCCAATGGAGCTTTTTCAAATTTGGATCAACCTTCCTGCAAAAGATAAAATGGTAGAACCGCATTTCACCATGCTATGGAGAGATGCAATTCCACATTACAAGCACACCGACAGCAATGGCAAATCAACGAACGTTGAAGTCATCGCGGGAGTGCTCGGAGATAAAACTGCTGCTTCTCCCCCACCTAATTCATGGGCAGCAAATCCAGCAAATGAAGTGGCTGTTTGGAATATCAAGATGGAAGCCGGCGCGAAATGGACACTTCCCGCAGCATCAAAAGGAATCAATCGTTCTATTTATTTCTACGAAGGAAAAGAGTTGCAAGTAGGCGATCAAAAATTGACCAACTACAGCGCCGCAGAAATGATTGCAGATGTAGATGTTGAATTAATCGCAGGTAATGAAGAAGTGAGCATACTGCTTCTACAAGGCCGACCTATCGGCGAAATCGTGATGCAATACGGACCGTTTGTGATGAATTCGAAACAAGAAATACAACAAGCATTCGAAGACTATCACGCAACACAATTCGGTGGCTGGCCATGGCCAAAGTTCGATCAAGTGCACGATCGCTCCAACCTCCGCTTCGCCATCCACGCAGATGGAAGAGAAGAGAGAAAGGAAACGCTCTGAAAGGAGAGTAGGAGAAGCGGATATGGATATGGAGAAGGGAGAAGGGAGAAGAGGATATGGATATGGATATGGAGAAGGGAGAAGGGAGAAGAGGATATGGATATGGAGAAGGGATTGAGAATTGAGAATTGAGAATTGTTTTTGGCCTTTTTTCACTACTTTGTTATCGACTGAATCATCGTAATTCGCCGTATGAAAAAAATGACAATACTTCTTTCAGTGATGTTTTCGCTTTGCGCATCACTCACCTCTATGGGCGCTATCAAAGGCGAGGAAGTTACCTACGAATTGCAAGGCGTAAAGATGAATGGTTATGTATCTTACGATGAATCTTTGAAAGGTTCATTGCCTGTCGTTCTTGTAGTGCACGAATGGTGGGGTTGCAATCAATTCGCTCGTGAGCAAGCTGATAAAATTGCTGCTCTCGGTTATTTCGCGGTGGCAGTAGATATGTATGGCGATTACAAAATGGCCAACAATCCACAGCAAGCGATGGCACTTTCTGGTGTGTTGTACAACGATGCGCAATTAGCATTCGACAGAATGACTGCTGCTGTACAGTATGTATCAAAATACCCACAAGCAAACACTAAAAATGTATCTGCAATCGGATATTGCTTTGGAGGTTCAATGGTATTGAACGCTGCGAAAATGGGTATGGACCTAAAAGCTGCAGTAAGCTTCCACGGCGGACTTCAAGGTGTTCCTGCACAAAAAGGAAAGACGAAAGCACAAATTTTAGTTTGTCACGGTGGTGCTGATCCATTCGTACCACAAGCTGACGTAGATGCCTTCCGCAAAAACTTGGATGAAACAGCTACAAGCTATGATTTCAAAGTATACGCTGACGCTACACACGCATTCACAAATCCTTATTCAACAGAAGCAGGTAAGCGCTTCGGATTGCCAATCGCTTATAATGAAAAAGCTTCTAATGACGCATGGACAGACATGAAAGCTTTCTTCGCAAAGCACATTACCAAATAAGATCTATTTGAATTATTTTCAATTAAATCAAAACCAAAAAAAAGGGAAGCATAAGCTTCCCTTTTTTAATCCCAAAACCTCCAAACTCAAAAAAATTCCCCAAACCCCAAACCCCTAACTCACTCCCTCACTCCCTCACTCCCTCACTCTCTCACTCTCCCACTCTCTCACTCTCCCACTCTCTTCTCTTCGTATATTAGCGTCAAACACTCAGTCTTGACATGACGCGATTACACTACTTGATTATAATCACACTCGCTTTTCTCTTTTCCCAAAAACTCCATGCGCAGAAATACGCGATGCATACACGCGATTCCATCGAGATTCGAAGTGCTGCATGGCAAGACACCATCACTTGCCAAATGCTCAAGCCCATTGGGTTTGATCGCGATGCCGGCACCCAAACTTTTCCATTGATTATTCTTCTTGATCAACAAAATGAATTCACATTTGAATACAATTTGAGCACAGTAGATATACTCTGCATGCATCAACAAGTGCCGCAAAGTGTTGTGATTGGTGTGCCTTTTCCCATTGAAAAACGTTGGTACCTTACTTCATTTGACAAGAAAGAAAATGAATCCAGTTGTGGCTTAGATAAAACAGAAAAATTGCTGTTCGAGGAGATCATTCCAACGATGCGAAGCCAATACAATACAAACGGCCCCATCATACTTATTGGACACTCGCGCACTGCTTATTTCGCAAATATCATGATGGTGCGCCATCCGAAGGAACTCGCTGCAGTAGGCGCTTTCAGCGGTTTTTTCTCAAAAGAATTTTCTGCATATGATATGGCAAAAGCTGTGAGTGAGGCTCCAGCAAGGGTGCCTATGATCGGCGCGAATATGAATCTTTGGACAGGAAAATATTGTCATCATTATTATTCCGCAGGAACATCCATTGAAGAAGATAATTACCTCACGGATTACAGTGTTTATTATGTACTCAGCGATACACTGCTGAAGGCGAAAAATAATTTCTCTCACTTCTTGGTAGGCGTGCAACATACGCACATGACCTCCTACGTCATTTCACTACAAAGCATGCTCATCGATTACTTCGGAGAATACAGCAAGATTCTTTCGCATTGGCTTTATGAAAAATGTAATATCCTCAGTGGTGATGAAGTCGTTGAAACACTCAGAAAAGATTTTGAAGATCTCAACTTCCGCTATGGAAGTACCATCATTCCAAATCCCGTCCACATCTTTTCCATCGCCAGTCATTACTACAATGATGAAGAATTAGAAGTGTGCAATCAAGTCCTAGCCTTCGGAAGAGAATACTACCCCATGGACCCCGAAATGGCACCGTGGTAAATTACAAATGACAAGTGACAAATTACAAATGACAAGTGACAAGTGACCAATACCACTAGTCACTAGTATCTAGTCGTTAGTCACTAACTAGTCACTAGTATCTAGTCGTTAGTCACTAACTAGTCACTAGTATCTAGTCACTAGTAACTAAATTACAAGTGCATAAACTCCTTCTTCGCTAGCAACTGCTCTTTAGATTCGCGGTGATCTGGATCGTCAACGCAGCAGTCTACGGGACATACCGCAGCGCATTGTGGTTCGTCGTGGAAACCAACGCACTCGGTACATTTATCTGTAACGATATAATACACATCCATGCTTACAGGAGTATTGTTGCCATCTGAATCCACTTCCGTGCTCTGATTCAAAGGAGTGATAATCCCGCGCAAACCAGTTCCATCAGAATACTTCCATTCCGCTCCACCTTCATAAATGGCATGATTTGGACACTCAGGCTCACAAGCCCCGCAATTGATGCATTCGTCTGTAATCATAATCGCCATATCTATTTCCTCCGTTGTTTTGAGTGATGTACTAATTTCGCGGCAAAAGTAAGCATTGCTCGCAAATAATGAAACAGGACTTAAAACAACGCATCTCGGCCTTTGTTCAACTCGGAAAGGTATTCGCTCAAATCTCTAAAGACACTGACTGGCCTGGGTTTGAATCAGGTCTCACGAAAGAAGAATGGGATGGATTCAAGCACCTCATCGACTCGGAATTCCAATACAATGGCTGGTTTACGCCTCAGAACGTCAGAAATGCCATCGAATCTTGGTCGCTCGCTCTCACGGAGGCGAACCTCGAAAAATTCATTGCGCCCTACGCTGATGCACTTGAAAACAACCCACAAAAATCTGTTGCCATCATTTGTGCTGGTAACATCCCCATGGTGGGATGGCATGATGTGATGTGTGCTTTACTGTGCGGACACAAGGCCATTATCAAGCTTTCTTCGGATGACAAACACCTCATTCCTGCCTCTCTCATCATTCTTGCGAAGTTCTGGCCTGAAATAGCAGAACAATACAACTTTGCTGTAGGCAAAATGGAAAACTTCCAAGCAGTCATAGCAACCGGCACCAATAATACTTCGCGTTATTTCCACCAATACTTTGGGGAATATCCCAACATTATTCGCCAAAGCCGCACGAGCGTAGCGATTCTGAACGGGAATGAATCGAAAGAACAACTCGCCGAACTCGGAAAAGATATCTTCGCTTACTTCGGATTGGGGTGCAGAAACATCACCAAACTTTACGTTCCAAAAGGATATGACCTCAATCGTTTCTTCGAAGCGGTGTATCCTTTTCACCCTATCGTCAATCACAACAAGTACGCGAATAATTACGATTATATCAAAGCAATTTGGATGCTCAATCAAGATGAGCTGATCGAAAATGGATTCCTCATTCTTAAAGAAGATAAAAACCTTTCAGCACCAACGGGTAGCCTCTACTACGAGTACTACGAAAACGAGCAAGAGCTGCGCGCATTTTTATCAGAAAAAGAAAATGAAATACAATGTATTGTAAGTCTTACAGATATTCCATTTGGACAGACGCAATGCCCCATGCTTTGGGACTTTGCCGATGGAGTTGACACTATGAAATTCCTCTCTGAACTGGCTTAGAAAGGGAAGAATCGGCCAAAAATAGAAGGCTTCGTTTACCCCATGTACCCTATATTTGCATCATACCGATGATTATGAAATATTTTTTCGCTTTTGCAATCGCAGCACTTCTTTTCTCGAGCTGCGAAACGGATGTTGAGTTGAATGCTCCTTACAAGAGCACTACTGTGGTATACGGTCTACTCGACCCTGTTCAAGATACGCAGTGGATTAAAATCAATCGTACATTTTTAGGCGACGGCAACAATCTCGATTACGCATTGGTAAGAGATAGCTCGGAATATGATTTTTCAGAATTCAAAAGATTGGTCGTTGAGGAGTATGTTGACGGTAACAAAACAAATGAATGGCCTCTTCAAGAAAAAGAAATCACCAACAAAAGCATCAACGGTATATTCTATGGTCCACTTCAAACGGTTTATTTCTTCCGTCCTGCTGGCCTTAATCAAAATGCAGAATACCGCCTAGTGGTAGATTTCTTCGATCGTGAAGACGTAGAAGCTACGACCCCATTGGTTCAGCCTAGTGAAATCACATTCGTAAACCTGACCCCAAGCCAAGGACTGACAATTGCAATGGCAACTAAAACGGGAGAAAATTCTTTTGAATTTAATACGCTCGAAAGATCATTCCGCCCCGATGATAGCGCTCCTTTTTATGAGGTCGTAGTTCGCTTTAATTACATCGAGAAAAAATACACCGACGCTTCTCATACAACCCTTATATCTGAAACACCCAAGCATGTAGACTACTTCTGTGGATCATTCACGGAGGAGGATATCAATCAAAGCAACAGAATTCCTTACACCATTGATGGTGAAGCCTTCTTTAATTTGCTTGGCAATACCCTAACGAACGATGCAAGCATCGTTTATCAAATTGGAACCTACGACCCAACATTCACCCCTGCTCCAGAAACGCAATGTTTTGAGACAATCATCTATGCCGGAGGTCAAGAACTTTTCACTTACATTCAAGTGAATACTCCTACTTCAAGTGTCGTTCAAGAACGTCCAACTTACAGCAATGTGAGCAACGGAATTGGATTGTTCTCTTCAAGAAGTACCACTGCTATCAGAGATATTCCACTGATCAACTCTAACCCGGCTCAAGTCCCAAACACTGGAAATGCTCTAGCGTTTAGATTCAGCCAATACACGAGCATGTTCAATTTCTGTGACCCAGGAAACATGGCGAGCGGTATTTTGAACACGTGCGAATAATTGTATCTTCGCCAAAACCCTTGGCCGAATGAAATACATTTTACTCCTCACTGCTTCTATCTTTTCTTTTCAATTGAGCAAAGCTCAAGTACAAATTACCAGCGCTGACCTACCTGATGCCGGAGATGTACTCATTCAAGTTAATGCTGCCCTTACTACTGAGATAGACCTCGAAGCTACCGGAGCAAACTACAATTGGGATTTCAATGACTTTCTAACGCCGCTTAATAGCGCCAATACCGATTGTATTGATATTTCTTCTACGCCACTTACGTATCAGCTTTTTTTCAATAACCCTTTTGACCCAGAACACGACAGCGACTATGCCATCGGCCAAGAACAAGTAAATCTGGGAACCGTAACTGCAGAAGATGCATACATCTATTTCCAAAACAGATCTGATCGCTTTGCACAGACAGGTCTCGCTGCTACACTAAATGGAATTCCAGTCGGAGCACAAGCCAACCCAGTAGATGTCATTTACGAGCTACCAATTGACTTCGGAGATCAAAGCACAAGCTTCTCTGCAATCGAGTTAGAAGTGCCAACCCTCGGTGCTTATTTCGGAGAACAAACGAGAACAAACAGTGTAGATGGTTATGGCACATTGAGCATCTATGGTGAGACATTCGATGTGGTGCGCGTGCGTTCTGAAATTACTGCTGTGGACTCCGCATACATTGAACTGATCGGCACCGGATTCAATATCGAAAGACCTCTCACTGTTGAGTACAAATGGCTATCTCCTCTGCACAAAGTTCCAGTTCTTCAAATCACTACGCAGGCCGGAATAGTGTCAGGAGTTCAAACCATCGACCTTCTTGCTTCTATCGAAGAAAACGAATTATCGAAGTGGACCGTGTTCCCTAACCCTGCAAATGACCTCCTTCAATTCGCAGGAAACTTCACATCGAACACTACCATTAAAGTAGTGGATAGTATGGGAAGAGCTGTGATTGAAAATATGCCAATGCTCAACAAACAACTCGATTGTTCGGAATGGCAAGCAGGGGTCTACTTTATCACTGTTTCAACTGGCAATAGCTCTTCTACTCAGAAGATCATCATTCAGTAAGAATCAAGCTTCCTCTTTCTTTGTCCAATCGAACGTGAAGACTCACGTCCAATTCTTGTTGCAATTCCTCCACGTGTGAGATCAAGCCCACGACGCGGTTTTCATGCTTCAATGACTTAATAGTCTCGAGCACGACAGCAAGCGACTCTTTATCGAGTGCGCCAAACCCTTCATCCAAGAAGAAGAAACTTCGTTCGCTCTCGTTGATCACTTTTACCCGCTCAGCAAGCGCTAATGCGAGACACAACGAGGCTTGGAAAGTCTGCCCTCCCGATAAGGTCTTCAACAATCGACGCTTTCCTTCATTCAAATAATCAATGACGTAAAAATTATTTTCTTGATCGACATCGATCGCCAAGCGCTCACGTGTCAATTTTCTAAAACGAACATTTGCTGCTGCACACAATTCTTGCAAATAGAAATGCGATATATAGCTCACAAATCCGCGACCTCTAAATAATACTTCGAGCTCTCTCAAGTTTGCCAAACGCTTCTCCAATGCGGTGCGCTGAAGAATGAACGCTGCACCTTTCTCTCGGTCAGATAACAAACGCTTCAATGCTTCCTGAGCCACTATTCGCGATTCCTTCAATGCATCTACATCTTTCTTCAACTTTACGACGCTTTCCTTTAGTCTAACTATCTCTTCAGCGCTCGATTGCTCAATTCCCTCTGTCTTTGCAAGCTCTTCCAAACGTACGCGCGTCGCATACAATTGCGAGTCAAAATCGCCCAATTGCTTTGAAATCGCAGCCTCGTCCATTGAACTATTGATCAAGTCAACCACGGCATCGGTAGTCATTCCTTCCGCTGCCAAAAGCCTTTCCCATTCTTGGTTGACCTTATCAAGTGAACTCGTTTCTGATTGAATATTTTCCTGCAATGTATTCTTCGTCCCCAATAGTGCAGCAATCTCAGATTGACACTTGAAAGCCTTATCAGACGCCTCTTTCCAATCTATTTCTGCTTGATGAATACTCTTTTCTACCTTATCAATATCATTCAAAATCGAAGAATTATCCATTGTCAAATACTTCTGCCACCAGTCGTCTTTATCACTGTTTACTTCGGCGTCTATCAAAGTAATCTTACCTTGAATGGATGCCATCTGTGCAGCAATGTCATTGATATTTTTGTCCAAGGATTCTTTTTGTACCTGCAGTTTTTGAGAATGATTTTCTTCTTGTTTCAAATCATCCTTCAACTTATTCAACTCCTTATCCTTAGCGGCATTCAGATCCAATCGCTGTTGCGCGTCTTGCCATTTCAAAATAGACAATGACACTACTTTTTCCATCAACTGCAGATGCGACTCTTTCTTCTTTTCAAAATCGTCGCTCCATCGCTTCATCTCGTTTTCTAAAGAAGAAATAGAAGTCTGCAATTGATCCACTTTCCGAATGTCCGTTCGGTATTTTTCCAAACGCTTTCGAACCGTCAATAAAGCATCCTCTGCCGTTTTCAATTCATCATGATTCCCATCAAAAACAGAAGGATGCTCAAGACTACCGCAAAGTGGACATGCTTCGCCATTTTGAACCAAGGCCACAAAAGCGCTCAATCCAGCTTGTTTCAACAATTCATCTTTGCGTTCTGTACACTCCTTCTCTTCGCGCTCCAATCGCGCTCCCCATGCACTCAAACTCTCGTGTTCGGCATCGACCCATTCGCTCAGTATGCCTTCAAGATTCTTCTTGAGCTTTTCGAGCTCACTAGTATTTTCTTTTTGTTTTTGGGAAAAATTGTTCGTCTCATTGTCAAAGCTCTGTCCAGACGTCGCTACCAGACCCAATTGTAAGCGTATCTCGCCCGAATCGATTTGTTGCTCCACGGTCGCTAGGTACTGTGCGAAGGATAATGTCTTTGCCTTCGACTGCTCCACGGCATCAAGCACTTCCTTCAATTGCGCGCTTAATTTTTCCTTCTCCGAATCAGCATTCTTCAGCTCGCGCTTCAAGTCATTTCCTTGAATTATTTTCTGCAAATGCTGAACACGCTCTCTCCGAGATTCGCGTTTACCATGAAGCTCTTCTGCCTCTTTCAAACGAGCTTCTAAAGCAGGCCACTCGGCTTCTAGCTTCGACAACTTTTCTGTTGTATCTGCTAATAAATCATTCGCGCGCTTCAAGCGTTGCTCATTGTCTTTTTTAGATAAATAAAGCGGACCAAACGATGCTGTAATGCGCTTATATATTTCAAGGTTCTTTCTCAGCGTTTCTATCTTCTCCTGTTCTTGCAGAAGTGCTTGAAGTTTCGCTTGGTAATTCTTCCATTGCTCATGAAGCTCCTCCAACGATTGAAGTGCCACCAATCGTTTTTGGCCAGCCTCCCATTGTCGTTCCATCTCGGTAATCACCCCGGAGCGTTCTTCTATCTCATCCTTTAAACGCTGTTCTGTTTCTTCAGAAGTGTCAGATAGTTCTTTTAATTGTGTTTCCACTCGAATCAAATCCGCATTCGTTCTCCCAGACAAAGTCTTTACTGGCTGCGCTAAATCAAACTTGTTCAACTGAAAAAGATCTTGCAACATTTGATTGCGCTCGGAATCTTTTAATTCAACAAACTCTCGAAACTTTCCTTGTGGAATAATGATGGTTCTTCTGAAATCATCAAACTTCATCCCCAGAATAGGCTCTGCATCCCTTGCTGGATTGGGCACCCAATTATCTTCTTGCCACTGATATATTTTTAGATCTGCACGATCTAATTCGTCAAAATTTTTCGTTTTGCGTTTTAGGGTGTACACTGACAAATAGCGCACACCTTCATTTTTTCCAACTAAATATTCAAATCGAATTTCGAGTTTCTGACTCTGAAGATTGATCAGTCCTATATTCTCTCCTCTTTTGCTTAAACGCTCAGACTCTCCGTAAAGCGCGATCATCATGGCTTCTAGAATACTAGACTTGCCACTGCCCACAGCACCGAAAATGCCGAACAAACCAGCGCTTGTCAATTTTTCAAAATCAATCTCTTGCTTCTCACGATAAGAATACAATCCTTCAATAGATAACTTCAACGGAATCATTCTTCACCTCCTTTTGTCATCACCTCTTTCAACAGTTCCATCAATTCTTCATTTGGTGGCATCCCATTATTTTGCTGAGCATAAAATTTCTCAAACAAACTCGGAACATCCAATTGCAAGTCTTCAGCCTTGATGCGACTTCCATCTTGCGCCTCTTGATTTCTACGCTTTGGAATAAGATGAACAATCCTCTCATGAGCGGTCATCAACGCTTTGCGAGTTGCCGCATCTAATGAGTCGTCCGTCACAAAAGTCAATTCAACATACGTATTCTGATTGGCGGCCAACCAATCCAATGCATCTTGCAACACTGAAAACTCAACACGATGTAATTTGAATCCTCGCTCCAATGCAATCGGTTGAAGCGCTGTCTCCTTTCCCAGTGAAACGATCACGCCATATTTTTCCTGGCCTGCCTCACTGAAACTATAATTGAGCAACGCACTCGAATAAACCACAGGGAATCTTCTATCGTCTACAATTTGATAGCGATGAAGGTGTCCCAATGCCGCATAATGCAAGCCATCCGGAAGATGGTCGGTGTACATTGCCTGAGCTCCACCGATATGAAGAATAGAACGTTCGCCCTCTGGCTCATCCTCTTGCGTTCCTCCTTCCTTCATGAAAAAGAAGTGTCCGATAAAGACATTGATAGAATCTGACGTAAAATATTTTTGTGCTAATTGATTCCATTTATCTCGAAGTAATTCACGCAACTCATCTTCGCGTTCTTCATTTCCAAGATAAATTTTCAAAAGCATTTCATTGGCATAAGGCGCTGTAAGCAGCACCATTGGCGGGCGTCCGTCAGGATACCTCAAAATAACCACACCATTTTCTGGAGCAGAAATTTCTATTCCCGCTGCGTTTGTCATCGGTGCTATTTCTTGCTGATTGGCGCCGAGTAAAATAATCCCCAACTCTTTCGCTAATGGAAGCGGTGCTTCGATCAACGCATGACTATCATGATTTCCTGCAATAGCAATTACAGGACGTTGTCCATTTTTTGAAAGTCTATAAAGTGTTTTATAAAACAGTTCTTGTGCTTCATGCGAAGGATGAAACACATCGAAGAGATCGCCCGCAATCACTACAGCATCAACACTTTCACGATCTGCTATCTCTACCAATTCATCCATAATTTCACGCTGTTCTTCCAAACGTGAATAGTCCATCAATCGCTTTCCTAAATGCCAATCTGCGGTATGTAATATTTTATAAATGCTGCTCACTTATTTGAACGATGTTTTGAATGTTTGCAATTTGTCAACAAATCTCTTCCCTTTTATGAAGAAAGATTCAAAGGAAGGTAATTATTTTGTGTCATCAACCTTTGACCACTCTAACTCAATAATCTTTTGTTCTTTATGCAAAGACTTCTTGACAAATACGATTATATCTTATTGGACATTATCTACACTTACAAGAAGAATAATAAGAATCAACTTATCAAACTTTCGCAACTAGAAGCAAATTATTGGACGCGCATTGAGCGCGATGATGCGAGGGACAATCACACTGCTCAACTTGGAGAGCGCATCGCACATTTGTATCTCAACGGGTACATTCTCAACAAAAGTGGAGTGGGATACAATCTAACTAGAAAAGGAAAAGAAGAATTGCTCGACGAGCGTATGGAGAAAGTAGAGCGTATCTAATCATTAGCGCGCTTTAAAACGCTTCCAATTGTCTTTTTAACCCTACCATCTTAATTGCAGTCACCGCTGCTTCTACGCCCTTATTTCCGAGATTACCGCCCGAACGTGCTCTCGACTGATCTACGGTGTTATCGGTGAGCACACCAAAAATAACTGGCTTCTTGTACATCAAGGATACATCCTTCACACCTTGTGCTACCGCATTGCACACGAATTCGAAATGAGGTGTTTCTCCGCGAATAACACTGCCTAAGCAGATCACACATTCGACAGAAGTATTTTCCATAAGCATCTGCGCCCCTGACGGCAATTCATAGCTTCCTGGAACATGAACAATTTTGAGATAATCGAGGCGAACGCCGCAATCTGTAAGGGTCTCTACAGCCCCTCTAAGTAGGTTGTCAGTGATATCACTGTTCCACTCAGAAACAACAATCCCGATGCGCATACTCTGTGCATCGGGAAGTTGGTTCTTATCAAATAAAGATAAATTCGCTGTAGACATCTTATGACTTCTTCGCTTTCAACATAGCAAGAAGACGTGTGCCTTCTCCCCACTCTTGCGATTTGTTATCGTAATTGTCTGTTAAGTCTTTCAATAATGAGATAGCTCTATCATCCTGACCCAATTCCATATAAACTTTAGAAGCTTTCAAAATGTATTGTGGAGCAAGGTAGTTGCGACCTGCAGATGAACCAGCTTTCTTAGCTGCCTTATCCAACCATGCAGCACCTTCTTCGTTGTTGCCCAATTGAACATACATATCACCTACGTTACCCATAGAGATCACACCCAATGCTTCATCATCAAAGTCTGCTTGCTTGAAGTGCTCAAGAGCCTTTTCATATTCGCCCATATCACGGTAGTTGATACCGCACCAGTAGTGAGCAATTTTACCAGTCTTCGTTCCGCTATACTTATTAGCGATTTCTTCAAATCCTGCAAAGTCAGCAGCACCGTTCAATGCAACAGCAGCTGAATCGATTTCTTGGAATTGGAAAGCTCTCCAACTTGCGTTGGCAGCTTCTTTCTCTTTTGGAGCTTTATATAAAAACTGATAAGCGAAGAATCCTACAATAGCAGCTATTATAATACCACCACCCACCAAAAGTGGCTTGCGGTTTTTATCCATAAATGATTCTGCTTTTCCATACACTTCTTGAACATTCAAGATAGTATCATCAGTTGTTTGCTTGGCCATAGGTCAAAAATTTGTGGATGCAAAAATAACAGGATTTCTCATTCGTCCTAATTTGTATTTAAACCACTGATAATCAACTCCAAATATTTAGTTTTGCGATATTCCTACCTATTTTCCAAGTTTCCCTTTCCTTTATTATCTTCGTAAAACATACTTCTTATATGAAAATATTGCGTTCGATCGGTGTTGTTGGCTTCCTTCTACTCTTTAGTTTTTCTCTATCTGCTCAAAAGAAATATCAAAGTCTCCTTTGGGAAGTTTCTGGAAACGGCCTCACAAAACCGTCCTATTTATATGGCACTATGCACGTCAGTGAAAAGTTGGTCTTCCAATTAGGTGACCCTTTTTATGATGCCATTCAAAATGTAGATATCGTTGCTCTCGAACTCGAACCAGAAAAATGGTTGGCGGCTATGTTTGATGAAAACGGGTTTGGCCAAATGAGCAACATGCGCATGGAAGATGATGAAGAGGGTTGGGAAATAGCCCCCCCGCTACAAAACGCTTTCAAACATCCAAACGATCTTCAAGAAAAAGTAAAAAACATTCTTGCATTCGAACCTCCCCTGCTCAACTATATGCTTTTCCGATTCGAGGAATATGGCTCTAGCGCCGACTTTGAAGAGAATACATGGTTGGACATGTACATCTATCAAACAGGAAAAAAACTAGGAAAGAAAACCATCGGTTTAGAAACCTATGATCAAAGTACGTTATACGGACAGCTCGCTCGCAAAGCAGAATTGAATTCAAAAACAAAAAAGAGCTTTGATGAAAAAGATCGTAAGAAATTAATCGAGCTACAATCTCAAATTGAACCCGCATATAGAAGACAAGACCTTGACCTCATAGATAGCATCAGTCAAAACACCAATAGCAAATCCTTCAATGATTACATCCTCATTGAACGAAATAAAGTCTTTGTAAACACCATTGATTCGGTTTCGAAAAAAGGAGAAACCATCTTCGCCGGAATGGGCTGTGCGCACCTTCCAGGAAAAGATGGAGTGATTGAAATGCTGCGGAGCATGGGCTACACAGTGAAGGCCCTCGACAAAGGAACACGTGACGCTAAACGACGTGCAAAGCTGGACAAACTCACTTTCAAAAGGACATATTCATCCTTCGCTACTAACGACCAAGTAGTGAGTTTCAATGCTCCGACAAAAGTCTACCCTATTGGCAGTGGTACCTCCGGTGCAGGCTGGTTGGCAATGGATATTCCCAACGGTGCAAACTTTGTATTCTACCGCATCAAAACATACGGCGGCAGCCTTAAGCAAGACGTCAATTACATCAGCTCTTCGATCGATAGTATTTTATACGAATCAATACCAGGTGATATAAAGTCAATCAAGCGTGGTTCGTATAAAGGATATCCGTCTGTGGATATTGTAAACGTCAATAGACGCGGTGATAGCCAGCGTAGAAAAATCATCTGTACACCAGAAGAAATTTTTATTTTCAAATTATCCGCCGGCGGAGATAAGGTGAGCAAAGGATTTGGAAATGAATTTTTCGAATCCATCAATGTAAATTATGACCTGAAAATTGGAGACAATAAACGTTGGATTTCCCCCGACAAATCAGTTCAAGCAAATATTCCAGGGGTGATATCTTACTACGTAAGTGAAAGCGAATTTTCAGCAAGTTCTCAACTCGAAGTAACGTCCTCGCACCAAGCATCTGGCAACTACTACAGCATCTACCGCATCCCTGAAAGTGAGTCGTTTTATATAGATGAAAGTGACTATCTCAATGAATACATCGCTTACCACTTCGTAGAAGATGGAGAGTTGGATGTTATCGAAGAAAAAAATGCCTCGCTCGATAAACACCCTTCCAGATTCGGAAAGTATCGCGCAAAAAACAACGATATCATCTGGGCACATTTCATGAAACACAATCTTTCAAACTACGCATTTATTGTCAATGTGAAAGATTCTGTTGCCGCAAATAATTTCTTTGAGTCGATCAAACTTGACCTTCCCGAGTACAGTAATTTTTATACTTACAACGATACACTTCTCCACTTCCAAATGGAGATTCCTTATGATCTAAATAAATTCCAAAAGAACTCTAACTACGGTTTCAATTGGCAATCGGATGATGAGGTCAATGAAGCGGAAGGAGTGCGCGAACGCATCCGTATTCAACCGCCATTTTCACCAGAAAGTATTTTGGTAAAAATGAATCGTCATGGAAAATATTATCAAGAAAAAGACTCCACTACTTTTTTCAAAAACATTGAAGAAAGACTCGATAAAGAGGGTGAGCTCATCTTGAAGCAAAAGTCATTAAAAAAGACACCAAAAGGATTGCGAATGGAGTATCTCGCTACGGACACGGCATCTACAAGAGCGATCATGTATCTCGTTGAACTACACAACTCAACAGTTTACACACTGAGTACAAGCATCGACACATTGGACGGGCCGAGTCCATTTATTACCAAAGCATTCAACTCATTCATTCCAAAAGACACTGTTTTTACAAGAAGCATTTTCGATGATGCAGGCGCTCAATTCATCGCAGATCTTTACAGCACAGACAGCACCACACAAAAGAATGCCGTGCAATTGGTAGACGAGGTTTGGATACACGAACGCAACGCCGAAAAACTCAGACAACTTCTAAAAAAACTGCCTTCTCTCGAGGATAAAAAAGAAGTGGAAGAAATCAAATCTTCTATGGTAATGGAACTTTGGAGAGATACCAGCAAAACCAACCTCGACTTTTTGCAACAAGAATATTATATAAACGCTGACAGTGCAACGATGCAAAATCGTATTCTCCAAAACCTCGGCTGGATGAATACAAAAGACGCTACGCTGTTGATGAAAAAACTGATGCTCGATGAACCTCCCATTGGAGGAAAGAGTGTCACTTCTAATCCTCTTTACACGCTCAAAGACAGCCTTGAGCTAGCAAAACTTCTTTTTCCTGAAGCGATGTCGCTCGTTTCACTACAAGAGTATGAAGACCCCACCTACTCCATTCTCGCCTTACTTGTGGATAGCTCTGCGGTATCAAACACGCTTGTTCAACCTTACTTGAACCAAGTGCTACTCGAGGCAAAAAATGAATTGAAACGCGTAAACGGGACAGAAGAAAAATCCTATAACTTTAATACAACGCCGCTCATCAATTACTGCCGCATTCTTCAACCTTCCAGATCAAAACCTGAAGTGAAAGCTTTCTTCGATAAAATCTATAAGTCGAAGAAAAGACAACTGCTAATTGACATGATGGAATTCAATGTCAATCATAAAATCAGCACTCCTGATTCTATCATTGAATTCATCGGTAAGGAAAAAGAATACCGCCTCCCACTTTATGCAACATTGTACGACCTCAAATCAACCAATCTGCTAAAGTCTGATTGGGCCAATACGGATTCACTCGTGGTCTTATATGCAGAGAAGAGATATGAAGGAAAATATGACAATAAAGGAAAAGTGGAGAAGGTAGAACTGCTCGGTGAACACATCAAAACCATCAAAGGCAAGGAGTACAAAGCGATTTATCTAAAGTTCAAAAGAAAAGGAGAACTTGATTGGCGAGGTACTGTTTTCGTAATACCAAATGATGGATCTTTGTGGTCTCCAGATGTATGGGAACCCTCGAACACAACAGTGCTAGACCCCGGAGAGAACGAACAAAAAGAATTAGACAGAGTGTATCGCCAAATCGTAGATGCACACAGGAACAATAAATCAGGAGATGCAAACATATTCAGCAGCTACCAAGGATGGGAATGAGGTAATGAGCGATCTGCGTGAAGCTCCATTGAGTATCGCTAAACTCTCTTTGTTTCAATTCAAAAATTATGAATCCATCGAAATCAATTTCGATGCTCCCGTAGTATGCTTTCTCGGTAATAATGGCGAGGGAAAAACAAACTTGCTCGATGCCATTCACTACCTCACCTCTTGCAAATCTTACTTCAATGCTGTTGATAGCCAAAACATCAAATCAGGCGAAGATCAAGGAAGCATCGCTGGTGAATTTATGCGCAACTATCAACCTGAAATGGTGCACTGCGCTTTGAGAAAAAATCAACGTAAAATTTTCAAGAGAAATCATAAAGAATACGACCGACTCGCTGAACACATCGGCTTTTTACCATCGGTAATTATTACTCCTTATGACATCGAACTTATCCTTGAAGGAAGTGAGGTACGACGTAAGTTTGTAGATATCACCATTTCTCAGTATTCAAATAAATACCTAGAGCATCTTGTTGCCTACAACCAAGCACTTTCTCAAAGGAACAATCTTTTAAAATCTTTTGGAAAATCGGGGAAATACATTCCTGAACTGCTAGAGCCATGGGATTTTCAACTAGTACAACACGCCACTTTCATTTATGAAGAACGCTTGAAGTTTTTTGAAAAATTCATCCCAGTTTTCAATGGAATGTACCAAACCATTTCCAACGGAAAAGAACAAGCATCACTAGAATACAAAAGCGATCTCGCAAACGACAGTCTAGAAAACCTTTTATTGAAAAATAAAGACAAGGATAAATTCCTCGAAAGAACTTCCGCTGGAATTCACAAAGACGAACTCGAATTCTTGCTCGACGGTCATCCGCTCAAAAAGTTCGCAAGCCAAGGCCAACAAAAATCATATCTCATTGCCCTCAAACTGGCGCAATACCTCACCCTGAAGCAAGAGAACGAGGCAACGCCCATTCTTTTACTTGATGATTTATATGACAAGGTGGACGAGACCCGCGTGGGCAATCTCCTAGCATGGCTTCATCAAAATCATCGCGGTCAAATATTCATCACCGATACTCACACCGATCGTATCCCCGCCCTACTCTCAAAAATGGAGGCTAAATTTGAAGCATTTCATATTCAAAAAAGTACTGCTTCTAAAATGTCCTTCTAACAATGAGTTCCAGAAAATACAACGACCTTCCCATCAAAGCGATCATCCAACAGATGCTCGATAATGCTGGAATGTCGAAAAAATATAACGAGCTCGAAATTATTAAATGCTATCACGAGGTGATGGGATCAATGATTTCCAAGCGAACTCGTGAGGTCAAGCTTCGCGATAGAACTTTGGTTTTGAAAATGGATAGCGGAGTATTGAAAGAAGAACTCAACCACAACAAGCGCCAAATCATTCAAATGATCAATGATAAAATGGGGGCTCCAATCATTGAAGAAGTTGAGGTTTGGTAGGTGTTTTTCGCGATTAAATGTATATTCGCCACACCCCTAGGGTAATTTTGAAACCAACCAGTTACAAGTCCATGAAATCGTTTTTACTAAAACGTCCAAAACTCACTCTACTCTCCATCGGTGCAGTTGCTGTTCTAGTGCTTTCTGCAGCCTATTCTCGTGAAGCTAAACCGATGCAATACCACTCGCAAGATGAGGTAGTGCAAATGATGATGTCGGTGACAGGACTTCCTGTTGGCGACAATGGCTACTTCACAGGAAGTGGTAAGTGCGCAGGCTGCCACGGAATTGACCCAGTTGGCAATGCCAACATGACCGCTGAAGGGGTACACATTAGCCCCACCGAAGACTGGAGAGCTACCATGATGGCCAACAGTGCGAAGGATCCACTTTGGAGAGCCAAAGTAGCCCATGAGACTTCTGTAAACCCTGCACACGCGCAGGAATTGGTGAATAAATGTACTAGCTGCCATGCGCCTGCTGGTCGTTATACGCACCTCATGATGGGTGAAGAAAATTACTCGATGGAGCAATTAGCAACAGATTCTATTGCTCTTGATGGCGTCAACTGTGGTACATGCCACCAACAACGCATGGATAATCTCGGTCAATTCTTCTCTGGAGAATTGCACTACCATACTGACACTATTTGGGGTCCATACGTTTCTGAAGAGTTGAGCTTCCCCATCTTCGAAGCAGCGATGACTTCTTTCGTAGGCTATACCCCCGTAGGAAACCACAAAGTTGCTAAATCTGAAATGTGCGCAGCTTGCCACTCGTTGGTTACAAATACTGCAGACCTCGAAGGAAATGCCACTGGTAATACCTTCATCGAACAAGCGACCTATCACGAATGGCTCAATTCAGTTTACAACACTGATACTCCGCAACGTAAAGAATGTCAAGGTTGCCACATGCCACGTGTCGAAGAACCTATTGTGATAGCATCTGGCTACGCATTCCTCCCAGGACGTCAACCTTTCGGTCAACACTGGTTAGTAGGTGGAAATACATTCATGCTTGGCCTCATGAGAGACAATGCTGAACAACTTGGAGTGACTGCTACAACGGACAACTTCAACACGGTTATCGATCGCACATTAAATCAACTCCAAAACGAAACAGCAACCATCGAAATCACACCTGGAGAAGTAGATGGTGATACCGCAAGATATAGCGTGCGCATTACAAACCTATCTGGTCATAAATTGCCAAGCGGATATCCAGCAAGAAGAGCTTACCTAGAATTCGAAATGATCGATGAAGAAGGCAACACCATCTTCCATAGCGGTAAACCAGCCATCGACAGCCCATTCGAAGTTTATGGCAATGACTTGCCTTTCGAACCACACCACGACCTAATCACATCAGAAGAACAAGTGCAGATCTATGAGATGGTGATGGGCGATGTCAACGGAAACCCAACGACTGTTCTAGAAAGAGCAGACGAAATGTTGAAAGACAACCGTCTTGTACCACTTGGATTTAGCACGTTGCACAGTGCTTACGACACGACTATGATCGTTGGAGCAGCTGCAACGGATCCTAACTTCAATAAGATCGGTGGCGCTGAGGGAACTGGTACTGATGAAGTACGTTTCCATATTCCTGTAACAGGAGTTAACGGCAACGTAACAGTGCGTGCTAAGATCATGTTCCAAGCGGTTCCTCCTCGTTGGGTAGAAGAAATGTTCGGCGTTGAAAACGATGTCATCAATGCATTCGAAAGCATGTATTGGGAAGCCGGTCCAGCACCGGTGCAAATGGCAATGGCTGAAGAAACTTCTATCATTGTAGGTGTCGCTGATCTCGAAGCTAATAGATTCTCGGTAGGTCCAAACCCAACAATGAACGGTATGATCACCGTGAATGGAGGAAAGGATACCATCAAAGAAATTAGAATTTACAATCTACAAGGTCAACTCATCGAGACGCGACGTGTTAATATGATTCGCACTCAAATCAACCTTCCAGCTGCGATGGGAACATACATCATCGATGTTCACACCAGCAATGGTCGATACGTCGAGAAAGTAATTAGACGATGATCCAATTAAGACATGTTCAACTGCAAGATGCCGAGCAAATGCTCGGCATTTATGCTCCATACGTTTTGGAAAATGTGGTTTCGTTTGAAATCAAGCTTCCATCAGTAGAAGAATTTCAAGAGCGAATTAAAAACTATACTTCCAAGTATCCATGGTTGGTTGCCGAAGAGAAAGGCAAAGTTATCGGCTATGCGTATGCATCTACCTATCGCGAACGCGAGGCATACAAGTACTGTGTTGAAACAAGCGTCTATGTAGCCAATGATGCGCAACGAAAAGGGGTCGCAAAAAAACTTTACGACCAACTTTTCGAAGAGCTAAAAAAACTGGAACTCCATCAAGCATTCGCTGTGATCACTTTACCAAACGATAAGAGTGTCGCATTCCACGCTGCTCGTGGATTTATTTCATTCGCCACTTTTCCCGAAGTCGGATATAAATTCAACCAATGGCACGACGTGCATTGGATGAGAAAAGTGATTGATTGATTAATTACAACAACTCATTCGCCAAATTAGCAAGCTCGCTTCGCTCGCCTTTTTCAAGCGTCACGTGACAATACAAGTCCTGACCTTTTAAGCGCTCAATAACGAACGATAATCCATTACTCTGCTCATCGAGATACGGTGTATCAATCTGACGAACGTCGCCCGTCAAAATGATTTTTGTATTCTCTCCAGCACGTGTAATGATGGTCTTTACTTCATGCGGTGTCAAGTTCTGCGCCTCATCCACAATCATGATGCAATTCGACAAGCTTCGACCTCGAATAAACGCAAGCGGACAAATTGTAATTTTTCCTGCAGCCTGCATCTCATCAATCGCCTTGCGCTTCTTCTCATTTTCACCAAATTGATTTTTGATGAAATTCAAATTATCCCAAAGCGGCTGCATATAAGGATTCACCTTCTCTTCCGCATCTCCAGGCAAAAATCCAATCTCTTTATTCGAAAGTGGAACGATCGGACGCGCTAAGAATAATTGATCGTAGGTGTTCTTTAATTCTAAAGAACCTGCCAATGCGAGCAAGGTCTTTCCTGTTCCCGCAACACCACTAATAGTAACCAAACGAATTTCAGGATTCAAAATCGCGTGCATCGCAAATGCCTGTTCTGCATTCTTAGGCTTGATACCATATGCATACACTTTATCGACACGCTGAAGCGATTTTTCTTTTCCATTATAATAAGTCAATGCAGAAGATTGACCGTTGCGAAGGATATAAAAATGATTGCTCATTTTTTCCTTACCAAGCACGGTCAATTTTTTCGATTCACCGTCTTGATACAATTTACGAATGAATTCACTTTCTACATCTTCGATCAATGACATACCGCTATACATCATCATGCTATCCTTCACCTTGCCCGTTTTGTAATCTTCAGCAGGTAAATCAAGCGCCTTCGCTTTTAATCGCAAGTTGATGTCCTTAGTCACCATCACCACCTTCGACTTCTTTTCTTCTTGTTGAAGTTGAAGAGCAGCGTTCAGAATTTTGTGGTCATTCTTTTTATCATTGAAAATACGCTCCGCATCTGCAGTGAGATTTTCAGAAGAATTTAAAATGATTTTAAGCTTCCCCCCTGCCCCATTGTGCAGCGGAATCCAAGCTTGTAGAGAATGATTTTCGGAAAGTCGATCAATGATTCGAATGCACTCACGCGCCTCGAAATTTTTGATATCGTTACCCACTTTAAACTTGTCCAACTCTTCCAATACAGTGATAGGAATAGCGACAAGATTGTCTTCAAAACTGTTGATACAGTTGTGATCGTGTAACAGCACAGACGTGTCTAGCACGTAGATCTTTTTTACTTTGCGCGGTGTAGGCATAAGCCGTTAGGTATTAAGCGTGTAACTGTAATTTCCCTTATCGGCCTCCCTCCGTTGACGGAGACCATTAATCGGGCTTCATAAAATTAGACTTCTAAATATTAAGCCAACTTTACCACTTACTTACTTATTAACTATGAGTAGATGATAAAGCGACTGAAAATTAACCCAGTATAAAACCTCGTTGAAAACTGCCCGGTGCCTTCGATACGCTTCCTTCGGAAGCTACTCAGGCACCTCGCGTACGAATAAGGCTAATTACGAAATACACTAAACCATCTCGCGTACGACTAACGTTAATAACGAAATCTCGTGTACGAATACAGCTAAGTTTAATCGTGAATATTCCTGTTTTATTCTATCATTAAACAGAATAGTTTCTTTCGTTCTCAATTGATTCGAGATAATGATCTTTGAATCAAAAATGGCTTACATGTACATTCTCGTGTGCGCTAATGGTGGCCTCTATGTAGGAAGCACACACTCTTTAGATAAAAGAATTGCCGAACACAACGCAGGTGAAGGCGCCAATTACACCAAAAAAAATCTTCCCGTAAAGCTAGTCTTGGCAGAAAAACACACTTCAATAAGCTCTGCTTTTAGAAGAGAACAACAAGTAAAAAAATGGTCCCGAAAAAAAAAGATTGCATTAATTGAAAACAATCAAGAAGAACTATTAGAACTAGCCAAAAAAAAATTTCAAACAAACAATCCAACAAAATCCAATAAGATTCCAAATGATTCACAGAAGGAATCCGAAAGGATTCCAACAGAATCACAAAAGGAATCCGAAAGGATTCCGAATCTATTAAATAATGTAAGGTCAATCGTGCGCGAGGTCCCTGAGTAAATCCCGCAGGGATTGTATCGAAGGGCCGCGCAGCATTATCTTGCGTCCATGAAAACAAATTACCTTATCATCCTTCTTCTGGCATTCATCTCTGTGGGAGCTAACGCGCAGAGTAAACAAGATCTTGCAGCGATAAAAAAACTTGATGCGACTTTTCAAAAAGCACTCACAGACTTCAATGTTCCTGGAATGGCCATTGCGATTGTGAAAGATGACAAAGTCATTTTTGCAAAAGGATATGGAACAAAAAATACTTCCACCAACGAGCCTGTTACCGAAAACTCTTCTTTTGCGATTGCAAGCAATTCGAAGGCTTTCACTGCCGCTGCGCTCGCTATTCTTGTGGATGAAGGAAAAATAAAATGGTCAGATAAAGTGAAAACATATCTCCCATACTTCGAACTCTACTCTCCATATGTAACCAGTGAAATGACTATTCGCGATCTTCTTTGCCATCGCTCTGGTCTTGCTACATTCTCTGGAGACCTCATTTGGTATGGCACTACACACTCGCGCGAAGAAATTATCAAGCGCGCAAAATATCTCGAGCCCGTCTATGGATTCAGAGAGAGCTATGGCTATTCAAACATTATGTTTCTAGCCGCAGGAGAAATCATTCCTGTTGTAACTGGAAAAACATGGGACGAATTCATTCGCGAAAAATTCTTCGCGCCGCTTGCTATGACCAATGCTAATACAAGCATCAAAGATTTCAAGCCAGGTCAAGACATCTCAACTCCTCACAATGAGGTCAACGGAAAAAATGTTCCTATTGATTATGTCGATTGGGATAATATTGGCCCGGCGGGAAGCATCAATGCTTCGGTGATGAACGTATCACAATGGATCAGACTTCAATTGGGAAAAGGAACCTTGGATGGAAAAAAATATTGGAGCGCAGCTCGCACTTTTGAAATGTGGGAAAATATTACACCTAAACCTGTCGGAGCATGGCAGAGAGAAAATATGCCCTCACGTCATTTCAATGGCTACGGCCTCGGTTGGGAGTTGATGGAATATGGTGGAGCAAAAGTGGTGAGCCATGGAGGTGGTTATGATGGAATGATTTCAAAAACTGTTTTAGTTCCTGAAAAAAATCTTGGATTCGTGATCTTGACAAACAACATCAATAGCCTTCCATCTTGTTTGACTTTTTCAGTCCTCGATGAATTCTTAAACGTGTCGTCAGGCAAAGACTGGCCGGCAATATTTCTAGAATTTAAAAAATCAGATGAGGCAGGTGCTGCTCAAGCGAAAATCGAGGCAGAAACCAAACGCTTGAAAGAAACCAAACCTAGTTTACCACTTCAAGAATATGTGGGCACCTATTCTAGCCCAATGTATGGCGACGTAGAGGTCAAAATAGAGCCCTCTGGCGAACTTTCGATCGACTTTAAGCCAACAGCATTATTTAAGGGAAAATTGAGCCATTGGCACCTAGATACGTTTAAATTGAACTGGACCACTCAAATGATGCTCCCGCCCGGCGATGTGAGCTTCGTCATCAACGCTCAAGGAAAGGTGGAAGAACTCAGAGTATTCGTGGAAAACCCTGATTTTGACTTCACTGAGTTGAAATTGATGAAAAAATAGGTTATTTTAAAAAAAACTGTATATTTGCGCCCGCTTAATGCAAATGGCACCGTAGCTCAATTGGATAGAGCATCTGACTACGGATCAGAAGGTTTGGGGTTCGACTCCCTACGGTGTCACTAAAGCAAATCTAAAAGCCCTCTTCGAGGGCTTTTTTTATTTCCCTACTTTTGTAGAAATACGATGTCAATGAAGAAAGTTTTACTAATGTTCGTGCTATGCACTTCCTTCGTTCAACTCAACGCGCAGAGCAGAAGATCAAGTGATGAAGAAACCAGTGATGAAACCGTTGAACTCACGGATGAGGAAGAAGAAAAAGAAGACCCCTTCACGGGCATCAGCATAGGTCTCAACATTGGTAGCTACTTCGCTTCAAAAACTACCGCCAACATCTACAACGGAACATGTCAAATAGGCGACCTCAATCGTCCAGATGGCGTGAGATGTTACACCATCGCCGAGCGTATCGACCCCAACACATTTCTGCAAACTTGGCAGCAAATCACTCAAGACGTCGGTGCCACAGGAGTGGAAGTCCCTCTCGATGCATACCCGCTAAATATGCGCTACTCACCTGCATTTAATGTTGGTATGCAGATTAAATACAATTGGGGAAAAGATCACGCTCTCGTTTTCAACTTCAATACAGTCCGCCTAAAAGCTTTAGATGTCTTTACCCTTCGTTTCGTAGGAACAGGCGCACAACAAAACGCACAACAAGATATTCGCACCTATGATATCACCGGCAGCGAACAACGATTCAGCGCCAACCTCGGATACCGCGGCGGTGTATTCATCAATGAAGGAATGAATTGGTACTACCAACTTGGCGCCAGCATGCTCGGAACACAAGTAGAAAAAAACCAAATCTTTATCGAAGGCAATGCATACGATCTATTCCTCGGTGCTCAAAACCCCAACCAATTTGTGACGCTCGATAATAGCCCTACAGGCATTGGATTCGGCGGATACGGCGCGCTTGGACTTGAGTTTTTTATCAAGGATAAATACACGTTCGATATCAGTTTTATGACCAGCCGTGATACGATGAAGATGTTCAACTACTCAACCACGGGATGGAATAAAACACTCATGGCTTCTTTCACTTTATAACATTGAAATTTGCCATCACAGATATTGAAACCACTGGTAGTTATGCTTCAGGAAACAGCATAATCGAAATCGGTATTTGTGTTGTTGAGGATGATAAAATCATCGAAGAGTTTCATACACTTCTCAACCCCGGTATTTCGCTGCCGCCATTTATTACTGCGCTCACAGGCATACAAACCCACATGTTGGCGGGCGCTCCATCATTTTCACAAATAGCAGAAGATATCGCCGACATTTTCAAGGATGCCGTATTTGTTGCACACAATGTGAATTTCGATTTCAGTTTTTTCAAAGCAGAATTCGAAGCGCTTGGAATGACTTTTAATCCACCCAAACTCTGTACTATCAAACTCGCGCGCAAAGCCTTTCCTGGCATGCGATCATACGGTCTTGGAAATATTTGTCGCGATTTGCAAATCATCAATGACGCGCCTCACAGAGCGTTGGGAGATGCAAGAGCTACCACTTCTCTATTCTACAAATGCCTTGCGAATGTAGACTTCGAGGTAGTACAAAAATTAATGGGAAGAACAACAACTGAAAATTTTCTTCCACAGCACATCGACCGCGCAGAGTATGATAAACTTCCAGAACGCACCGGTGTGTACTATTTCCTCAACCAACAGGGCAAGCCCATTTACATAGGAAAGGCAAAGAATATCAAAAAGCGTGTGCGCTCTCACTTTGCTGGTCCACTCAACACTGCAAAACTTCAAGGCTTCATTCGTGATATTCATCAAATTGATTTTCGTGAAACGGGAGATGAAACTCTTGCTCTTTTATTAGAAGATTCTGAAATCCGCAAGCATTGGCCTCCATACAATCGCGCACAAAAGGCGAAGACCAATTACTATAACATTATATCCTACGAAGACCAACGTGGATATTTAAGGCTTGCTGTGCATAAAGGCAAATACGCCTCGAATATTATTCAATCATTCACCTCTTCTATTCAAGCAAGAAATTGGCTCATCGAAACTACTGAGCGATTCAACATCGACCTAAGACTCATCGGACTCGATACAGGTCTTGAAAAAAAAGAATGGCCAGAAATTGATGAACATAACAACATCCTCTTCGACGCATTAGAAACATTAAAAAAAGAACAAGCCAGCTTCGTTCTTCACAAACAAGGAAAAGCGAAAGGCGAAGTTGCATTCATCTATATCGAGAAAGGATTGTTTCAAGGTTTTGGTTTCGCGCCATACGAAGTGCCCGTCACCAATCTCGATGAACTTTTATATTATTTAGAAAAATTACCGGTCACCGAAATCAATCAGTCGATTGCCCTCTCCCTACTAGAAAATCCACGCCTCTGGAAAAAAACAGAGGTCTCCACCTGGGAGACCTCTGAGAGTATATAGAAATAATAATTACTTCTTTTTCATTACGCCGAATTGTGATTTGCGTCCTTTTCTTACATAAGCGACCATCGAATCATCACTGATAGTCGTAAAGATCTTTGGCACTGCAATCATTCCCAGTTCTTTTGAAGAAAATAGTTCTTTCTTCACTGTTTCACCGTTTTCATCCACCTTGGTATAAACAACAATACCTTTTTTCGCACTTGGTGCATAGGTTAACCATTTTGATGGATCAAACTTGCCTGTATTCTTTATATTGTCATTATAGATAAAATACAAATCCTCTCCATCTACAAAAAGAGCATATCCCAATGCATAGCCGCCATCATCTTGACTTAATTGCTTCTTGTGGATCGCAGTCGACCACTGATGCTGACTATCGCTATTAAACTTGCTTATAACTATGTCGTTGTAGGCATACATAGTAACGGTTCTTGTTGTTGTTCCGCCATTACTTGTAGAGACTGTATACGTTCTTGTATAAACATACCACTGCTCGGCAACAACTTTATAGCTTCCATCCGCACTGTAAACAATATTCTTAATATCATATTTGAATGGCTCTACATCCTTACCTTTTTCTTCCTTTCTCTCTACTTTCTTTTGCTGCTTCTCAGTCAAAAATTCTTTGAACATATCCGTATCAAACTCATGCTTATTTAGTACAGCCAATTGGCCAGTAGCTTTATCAAGCGAAAGCGTTAAAATACCAGCAGCATTCATGGATTTTTTGGTAGAGTATAAACCAATCAAACGCATTTTACCTTGATGTTCCGAAAACGTAACGCTTGAAAGGTAAACGTCTTCTACTTTAACCTGCTGATCTGTTATATTTTTTCCGCCATTCTTGATCTGAAGGATATGAAAAGTGTACTCTAAATTGCCTTTTTTCATTGACATTTTTCCTTCAGCATAGCGCTTGCCTTGAACATAAACATTTCCATCATTATCTACGCTTCCACCCTCAATACCAAATTTATCCTCGAGATATGGCAAATCAATACCCTCGGTGCTCCACAAAGTCTCCATGTCACTATTCAATACTACAACACTGAGTCGAGCATTCTCTCCTTTGTCTCTAGCATTCTCTAGAATAACAGCTACTTTGCTTCCGTCATCAGATCGCAATGTGTAAATATTTCCCGGATCTCTTTTCTTTTCAAAAGGGATATCGGCAATTTTCATTGCCTTACCATTAGCGTCCAAAGACCCTTTTGGTACTTCCTGCCAGTAAATACTATATGTTTTGTCTTCTTTTTTCGTTGAAAAAGCAATCAATTTATCACCAATCAATTGAAAGCTGCTAAGCTTTCTGTCTTCTTTCTTAGGAAGTTTGAAATCCACATTTAACTTTTCAGTCATTTTCATATCGAAAGATGAAAGCTGGTAAGTTCTTGGGAATAACGGATTTGTTGGCTGGTTATAAGTAGCAATAAAATAATTTGTCCCATCAAAACCAATTACATCTTGCCCAGAATAACCTGACTTCTGTTCAGAACCCCATTGGATAGAAAACTGTGAAAAAGATGAAAAGCTCATAAGGCAAATCATCACTAATAAAGAAAATTTTTGTTTCATAAAAAATGTATGAGTTAGTTTAATTGAGACTCAATAGCCCTGGTGTAAAGAAACAAAAAAAATATAATTTTTGAGTGATACAAACAAAAAATCCATTAGTTAATGCGATATTAACCAATGGATTTTTCTATGACTTTCATTTTAAATCTACAACACCAAAGCTGCAAACACAAGCAATAACAGTAGCGACAAGAAAATACTGATCGCTGCTAGTACCGTCCCAGCAACCGCCCAACCCCTTCCACTGTTTCCATTTTTATTCGATCCACTCCAGCCGATAATGCCAAAAATTAACATCGCCAATTCTAAGAAAAATCCAAATCCGAATAGGACATAACTTAAAACTATCAAGCCCAAGGTTACTGTCATAGCGGTGGTTCCCCAATGCCAACCTTCTCCGCTCGCAGCTATCTTAGCCTTCGCTTTTGAGCTTACAGGTAAATGTTTTGTAATGGCTTGAAATACTGGATTAGTCGCAGTATTCACAGCTAACTTAGACACCTTACGCTTAGCAACAACATGCACAGCTGGTTTCGAAACTTCACTAGAAGTGTTCTCCAAAACATCCTTCTCGGAAAATGATTCGATTTGACTAGTTGTGACAGCTGAAGATTCCACAGTTGTCATTGTTTCAGCTTCAACTTCTGTATCTACTTGTTTATTTGATTTAACAAGCTCCGCAGTTTCATTACGCCCTTTCCATTCTATATGATATCCATTGCGATAATGTCTTTTTTCAATCGTACAAGACGCCAATGTCAGCACAAGAGCTGCGATGAGAATTAAATAGTTTTTCATTGAATTTTATTTTGGTTAATGTTTATCAACCAAAAATATGGACCACGATATCTCTATAATTTTGTATTTCGATATTTTCGAATTACAAAAAACTACTTCATTTTATATATCGTGACGGTCTCTAAAGAATTTTTCGGATTCAAACGATTCAATAAAATATCAAACCAACCTGGCTCAATGCGCGTGCAGTAGGTTAGCGAAGGAAAATATCCTTGCATACGCTGAACACGCTCTTCCAACTTTTCGTCATTATAAAACAAGATATAATTCGGAACATCTTTCGGATCATAGGTCCCCTTCTGTTTCTTCTCCAACTCGGGCATCATTGCAATTTCTGCCGCCCAATCACTTGACGATCTAAATACATAGTACCATTGCCAATTGCCTGAATAAAACTGCGGTACCTGACTACCTGAATCACCTTGCGTAAATTCCTGAATGAAATTTTTGCAATCACCACTATCATACAAATAGAGCATGGCCTCAACGCGAGCTCGCTTAGAATAAGTAGTCGCTAGTACCAACATCGCTGCAATATTCAACACCCAGAAAAACGTCCACAACCCTTTGTGCAAGGACATTCTAGAAATCCAAAATTTAGATGTAGCAACAAACTGATTCCAACCTATCACCCCGAGAATGATGAAGAATGGCAAAGCCGGCAAAATAAATCGTTCTTGTCTATTCGGATAAATAATGTGGAAGACCACAAAAAATGTAATAGGTAAAAAAATGAAGAAATACTTTTTCCAACTTTTAAAATACCCCCACAACAACATCAAACTCACAGGAGGAATAATAAATAAACTGATAAAACTCAAATAGGCAAATGGACTGCCTGGATAGTTCATCGCATTCTTTGCATTGTATCCAAAGTATCCCAACAAATGCTGGAAGGGCTGACCTCCCCACAACAACACATCATCAATCTGTGTGAGGAAAAATGCAAGAAAAGCTACGATTCCAAATGTGATGAATCTTGTTATCTGTTTTTGTAAAAGAAAAATAAATCCAACACCCGCAACAATCAATACGGTTTGGTAGCGAAAGCCCACCGCCAAGCCCATTACAAAGGCTGCAAGAATCAACTTTCCAAAACGTATTTGCTGTGATTTATCAAAACGATCTTGCAGTGTCAACGATCCATTCCCAAAAGGAAACTTCAATTGAATATACTGAAAGGCATTATTTTTTAATAAATAATAAACTCCAAATAAAAGTGGTGGCATGCATACCAACTCCACCAAATTTCTTACAGAAAAATTCGGAAGAATCGCTAACAACGCTAGCAATAATCCAACTCTAAATGCATCTTTTTTACCACTCAAGCGCTCTGTAATGCGATATGCGAAATAGATTGTCAGCAAAGAGTACGCGGCATGTATCAAGCGTATCAAATACATCTGTGTATCTGGATGCTCAATACCTAGTAAATTAAATAATTTGAAAAAAACAAATAGAAAACCTAAATAGAAAAAACTAATTGGTTCGGGCTCTTGACGATCATTGCCAATGCCTGGCATCCACTCATTAAAATTATATCCGTCGGCCCAACTGCTTGATGGTTCTACTGTAAGAAAATGATCATCGTGCATCATGTAGCCCTTTGCAAAAAAAACAGCTATCAAACGCACTAGAAACGCCAACATCAATAAAAATGTAAGCGGCTTTTCTTCTATTAATTTTTTCAAATTCATTTTCTAGAAAAATTCTAAACTTGTAAAACGCCTGTAGAATATGCTCTTTCAGCAGGCGCATGATTAGCTGCCTCGATTCCCATGCTCAACCATTTTCTGGTATCCGTCGGATCAATCACTGCGTCTAACCACAATCTTGCTGCCGCATAATAAGGCGATGTCTGTGAATCATATCGCTCTTTGATCTTATTGTAAAGCTCGTCCTCTCGCTCTTTGGTAATTTCCTCACCCTTCGCTTTCATTGACGCAACTTCAATTTGCAATAACACTTTCGCCGCTTGAGCTCCGCCCATCACCGCTACTTGCGCAGTCGGCCATCCTACAATCAATCGAGGATCGTAAGCTTTTCCACACATCGCATAATTGCCAGCACCATAGCTATTCCCTACTACAATCGTGAATTTCGGCACCACACTATTTGCTTGCGCGTTTACCATCTTAGCACCGTCTTTAATGATGCCGCCGTGCTCGCTGCGAGAACCCACCATGAAGCCTGTTACATCTTGTAAAAACACAAGTGGAATATTCTTTTGATTGCAATTCATAATAAATCGTGCAGCCTTGTCAGCACTATCACTGAAAATAACTCCACCCAATTGCATTCCATCCTTCTTGCTCTTAACGATCATACGCTGATTAGCGACAATCCCCACGGCCCAACCATCAATGCGCGCATAACAACACAAAATGGTTTTTCCATAATCGGCTTTGTATTCTGTGATATCGCTATCATCCACAATACAAGAAATGATGTCTCTTACTTCATAAGGCTTGGTGCGATCCTCTGGAAGAATGCCGTATAAATCTTTTACATTTCTTTTCGGAGCGATCGGCGCAACACGATCAAAACCTGCAGTCTTCTGAGGCTTACCAAACTTATCTATCAAATTACGAATGGTTGTCAAAGCATCTTTGTCATCCTTTGCTTTATAATCCGTAACCCCTGAAATCTCACAATGCGTGGTAGCACCACCCAATGTCTCATTATCGATATCCTCACCAATAGCCGCCTTCACAAGATAGGATCCCGCCAAGAATATAGTTCCGGTCTTATCTACGATCAATGCCTCATCTGACATGATGGGAAGATATGCGCCGCCTGCCACACATGAGCCCATGATCGCCGCGATCTGCGGAATGCCCATGCTACTCATGATTGCATTGTTTCTGAAAATTCTTCCGAAGTGTTCTTTATCAGGAAAAATTTCATCTTGCATAGGCAAATAAACCCCTGCACTATCTACTAAATAAATAATCGGAATTCTATTTTCCATCGCAATCTCTTGCGCACGTAAATTCTTTTTTCCAGTAATCGGAAACCATGCTCCTGCCTTGACTGTCGCGTCGTTCGCTACTACTATGCATAAGCGTCCTTTCACATAGCCCATCACCACCACCACTCCTGCACCAGGACATCCGCCATGCTCTTTGTACATTTCATCCCCAGCAAACGCACCTATCTCGATGCGATCTTTTCCTTCGTCCAAAAGAAAATCAATACGTTCTCTAGCCGTCAATTTTCCTCGCTCATGCTCTTTGGCAATCTTCGCCTTTCCACCACCGAGATAAATTTTCTCCAAACGATGATTCAATTGAGAAACCAATTGCATCATCTTATCTTCATTCTTATTAAATTCTAATACTTCTTTTTCCATAAAGCCATTTTCATTGAATGGTTAATGGTGCGAAGTTAATCATTCATATCCCCTATTTTCGCCCCATGAGATATTATCTAGCAATATTCACATTAGTTATTCTTGGCTGCCAAAACAAGCCTCAACAAACCTCTTCCGCCAGCCCCACTGAAATCATTCGCCCTGAATATGCTAAAGGTTTTGAAATACAGCATTTCAATGATAAAACCACTATCATTTTATTTGATCTGCAAAACATAGGAGACACCCTTGAAATAATAGAAATACCCAACACTCCTTCTCAAAAAATTGCCTGTCTTTCTACCACACACCTTTCTTACTTTGATAAATTAAATGCCCTTGAAACCGTTAAGGGCGTAGCATTTGGCAACTTAGTCCGAAATCAAAACGCGACCAAAGCGATACAAAACAAATCCATGCTCGATCTCTCTGATGCCGACGACGTGAGCATGGAATTATTGCTATCAATAAAGCCAGAATGGTTTACCGTTTATCCCTACGGACACGATGGGTACGAAAAATACACTTCGAAAGGAATTAAATGTTTGCCTATCTCTGAGTACCTCGAAACGCATCCGCTCGGAAGGGCTGAATGGATAAAGGTTTTTGGAGAATTATGCGGCAAAACCGAAGAGGCAAACGCTGCTTTTACGGCCATCAAAAATGAATACAACAAGACGCAAAATATGGTCGCAAACACCCCCAACCTAGAGCGGCCATGTGTTTTCACGGGAAGCCAAGAAGCTGGCACTTGGTATGCGCCACCCTCCAATAGTTTTGTAGGCACTTGGATTACCGATGCAGGAGCTCAATATGTATTGGCCGATTCAACGTCAAATGGAAATTTGAAAATACCTTTTGAGACTTTGTATAACCTTATTTTCGATTGCGATTATTGGGGCAGAGTCGAGTACGACCCCACTCCTCTAACCTATGCAAAGATTAAAACCGAGGATCCTAGAATGTCCAAGGTAAAAGCTTTTACCCAAAATAAAATTTTCTATTGCAATACTTCGAACAGCGATTACTTCGGAGATGCGGTGATTGAACCCGAGATTATTCTCAAGGATTTAGTAAAAATATTTCACCCAGAAATACCCCTCGAACACCAAGGGAAATATTTTATTTCGGTAAAATAATCAAGGACGAATTCGAACAATCAGACCAAGCGAAAGGTCGATCCCTCTTGCATCAAGAGTGACATCGATTTCATCAAAATCTACCGCTTGTCCGTTGATTGTATATTCATCTAAAATGAATGAGTGTCCGTCATATCCCATGGTAAAGAACATACCGATAGGACCGTCGCCAAAGTATTTTACAATACCCGAATTCGCACTCAAACCGATGCCTCTGTAATCAAACTCTTCTTTATTAGTGATGCCTAAAGCCGTGGTTTCCTCAGAAATAACAAGCCGTGAAGCATGAAGACCTGCCCCCACAAACCATCTAAAGTTTGGGCGCTTTGAAATATTGAACTCCCCTTTCAATCCGGTTACTCGATAAACATTGCTTTTCCCAGTATTGTCATCCTCTGGATCATAGAGGTAAGCACCGAACTTCATGTCCACTCCCAGAGCAAATCGTTCTGAAAGCTCATAGCGCAAATCAAAATTCAAATGCTGTGTTACCGCACCGGAAGTATCTGAACTTGAAAAAGTAGTGTTCTGATCACGAATAGTCAGCTCCGATTTGGTCCCATAGGCACCCATTCCGTAGCCAATTCGTGCTTGAAATTCTCTTGATCTATCGCTTTGAGCCATCCCTTGAAAGGCAATGACAGCGAAGAGAATGGAAATAACTATTCTGGTTTTCATGGCACTAAGGTATTAATTGTTTGAAATAAAAAAGACCCCTTGCGGGGTCTGGTTAAACTTCTGTTCGAAAGCACTTAGTTCAATATCATTGAAACGTGCTTCAATTTTTTAGACTTTCTAACGCTCAATGCCTTGGAATAATCCATCAAAAAGCGAAGTGTCTCTTCCTTTGGCTCTAAATCCTGTTCGAATTCAGGGGTTGGTAGGATGCTTTCTACCATTTTCTTTTCGTTTTGAGTAAAATTTACTAAATCTTCAAGTGTAAAATGGGTCATAGGCCGATTTGGGTTGTTTTGATGTGTGTTGAACGCACACTTACTTCATTTATTTTATTGTATGTAAAATAAAAAAGAAAACCCCTTGGCAATGCCAAGGGGTCCTCAACCAAAACCAATAATATACCTTATGATAAAGACATCTGAATTTGATGCTTATCAATCAACTTTCTCAGATTTATCAATGCATAGCGCATTCTACCAAGTGCGGTATTGATGCTAATATCCAAAGTTTCTGAAATTTCTTTAAAGCTCATATCGTAGTACAAGCGCATCATTACAATTTCTCGCTGTTCATCTGGCAATTGCGTTAAAAGCTTTTTAGCATCCGCCAAAACCTGCTTATTCACGGCCTTCTCCTCTGTGGTTTTGTCTCCACTAGCGATGTAATCGAATGGATCGTAATCATCATTTGCACGAGTCATGGGCATTTTCTTCTTTCCGCGGAAATAGTCAATACATAAATTGTGTGCAATGCGCATGATCCAAGCGCTGAATTTACCTTCCTCATTGTACTGCCCTTCTCTCAAAGCATGAATGGCCTTGAGAAATGTGTCTTGGAAAATGTCTTCCGCAGCAGCTCTGTCTTTGATATACACGGAGATTTTACCGTATACACGACTCTTGTAGCGTTTCAATAGTTCTTGAAAACACTCTTCATTTCCTCTGATGTAAGCTTCTACTAGCTGACGATCTGTCTGTTCGCTAAGACGCATGATGACCTCCTCTTTTTAATGAGTTCTACTTGGTAATTGTTTAGAACAAAGAGTAAAGTCTATCTATAAGCGAAACCTTGTTTTAGTAGGGTTATGTCCGTTTAACGAACCTCCCTGTTAATTATTGTTGTGTCTGAAATATTTTCTCAGATATCCAAATATACGAATTATTTCACAAATCGAACTTTCAATTTCTAAAATTATCCCAAAAATATCAGTTCTACCGCCTCAAAAGTGTGGATGAAAAGTGAACTTATTTACTTGCGGAAAGTTTGATAATCCGTAAGTTTCAGCAACTTTGCGGGCTGCATTATTCCCTATGAAAAAAAACAAAACCGAGGAGCTTGATCCTCGAAAAAATATCATTATTAAAGGTGCTAGAGTTCATAATCTGAAAAATGTTTCTCTAGCCATCCCAAGAAATCAACTCACGGTAATTACTGGTTTGAGCGGCTCTGGCAAATCGAGCCTTGCCTTCGATACACTTTTCGCAGAAGGTCAAAGAAGATATGTAGAAAGCTTATCAAGCTACGCCCGACAATTTCTTGGGCGTCTCGACAAACCCGATGTCGATACCATCCAAGGAATTTCTCCTGCTGTTGCTATCGAACAAAAAGTAACAAGCCGTACATCCAGATCCACCGTTGGTACAACTACGGAGATTTATGACTACATGAAGCTGTTGTACGCACGTATTGGAAAAACATTTTCTCCAATCAGCGGCAAAGAAGTAAAACGCCATCGCGTAGAAGACGTCATCGATTTTATTTCAAAACACAATGAAGAAGAACGCTATTACATTCTAGCTCCTGTCCAAATGGAGAAAGGTGCAGATATAAAGAAGAAACTCGAAATCCTCGAACAACAAGGTTTTAGCAGAATTAAAATCAATGATGAAGTCTATAAAATCAATGAGGTTGATATCAAACTAAAAGCCTCTGATAAACTCTACATTGTAATAGACCGCGTAACAGGATCAAAAGATGAAGAGAATTTAGCTCGAATCTCCGACTCCGTTGGATCCGCATTCTTCGAAGGTCGCGGAATCTGTATCATTGAACTCGTTGATTCAAAAAAACTCCAAGAGTTCTCCAACAAATTTGAAGAAGACGGAATCACATTTGAAGAACCTAGCTTAAATCTTTTTTCATTCAACAATCCTGTTGGTGCTTGCAAAACGTGCGAAGGATTTGGAAGTATCATCGGCATTGATGAAAACTTGGTAGTCCCAAATAAAAGCTTATCGCTCTACGATGACGCTATCGTGCCGTGGCGCGGTGAAAAAATGAGCGAATGGAAGGATCAAGTGATCATGAATGCGCGTAAAAGCGACTTTCCCATTCACCGTCCCTATGCTGAGTTGACGCAAAAGCAAAAAGACTTGCTTTGGAATGGAGATAAGTACTTCAATGGACTCAATGATTTTTTCAAGTTCCTAGAAAGCGAATCGTATAAAATTCAATACCGCGTAATGCTCAGTCGCTACCGTGGTAAAACTACTTGCCCTGATTGCAAAGGAACTCGTTTGAGAAAAGATGCCAACTATGTTAAAATCGATGGCAAAGGAATCTCAGATGTGGTAAACATGCCCATTGGAGAATGCCTTGATTTTTTCTTGAAAATAAAATTGAGCAAGCACGATGAAAAAGTAGCGCTTCGCATTTTAACAGAAATCCGAAATCGTTTGAAATATCTCACTGACGTAGGACTCGAATACTTAACGCTAAATAGATTATCAAATACGCTTTCTGGTGGTGAATCACAACGAATCAATCTTGCTACAAGCCTAGGTAGCAGCCTTGTTGGCTCTATGTACATTCTCGACGAGCCTTCCATCGGTTTGCACCCTCGAGATACCCAGCGATTAATTGGGGTGCTCAAAGAATTGAAAGCACAAGGAAACACAGTCATCGTTGTAGAACACGATGAAGAGGTAATGCGCTCCGCTGACACTGTTATCGACATGGGCCCCGAAGCTGGAACCAATGGTGGTAACGTTGTATTCAACGGACACATTGATGAACTTATAAAAAAAGGAAATACCCTTACCGCTGATTATCTCTCTGGCAAACGAGAGATCAAAATGGGTAAACAACATAAGCCAGGCAAGGATAAAATTATCATCAAGGGCGCTCGGGAAAACAACCTGAAGAACGTCACGGTAGAATTTCCACTGCGCTGCTTCACTGTAATTACAGGGGTCAGCGGTTCTGGAAAATCAAGCTTGGTGAGAGATATACTCTATCCTGCTTTGAAAAAAGAATTAGGTGGCTTTGGCGATGCTCCAGGAGCATTTGACAGCATTGAAGGTGATATCAAAACCATCAAATCCGTTGAATTCGTAGACCAAAATCCTATTGGAAAAAGCAGTCGTTCGAATCCTGTAACCTATGTAAAAGCGTGGGATGAAATCAGAACGCTCTACGCAGGGCTGCCACTCGCCAAACAACGCGGATATAAGCCCACACATTTCAGTTTCAATGTAGATGGCGGAAGATGCGAGGCTTGCGAAGGTGAAGGATATCAGACCATCGAAATGCAATTCATGGCGGATATCAAGTTGCTCTGTGAATCCTGCAAAGGCAAACGCTTTAAAGAAGAAGTATTGGAAGTTCAATACAAAGGAAAAAGCGTGAGCGATGTGCTCGATCTTACCGTAGATGATGCCATTGCCTTTTTCTCAGAAGAAAAAGATAAAACCATCAATAAAAACCTACTGAGTAAACTCGGCCCCCTTCAACAAGTAGGACTAGGCTACATAGGTATGGGGCAAAGTAGTTCAAGCTTGAGCGGCGGTGAGGCGCAACGAATCAAGCTTGCGACCTTCCTAGGTCTTGGTGGTGCGAATAATCATACGCTATTCATCTTCGACGAACCAACAACTGGTCTACATTTTCACGATGTCCAAAAATTAATGGATAGCTTCCAAGCGCTCCTCGACAGAGGGCACTCTATCCTGGCTATTGAACACAATACCGACGTCATGAAAAGTGCTGATTGGATCATCGACCTCGGACCTGAAGGTGGCGACAAGGGCGGTAATCTTGTTTACTCAGGACCGCTAGAAGGTTTGAAAAAGGTAAAAAATTCTAATACGGCTAAGTTTCTATAAACATAGACGTCTCAAAGATGTAATAACAAAAAGACATCTCATGACTAAATGGATTTTTATTGGTGCACTTGCCTTTATGGCATCCTGCGCAACAAGTAACACAGAACAAAAACCTCCAGTTCAAAGAACAAATTCAATGGGAAAAATAGAAAGATCAAAAGAAGAGTGGCAAAAGATTTTAACCACCGAACAGTATCGTGTATTGCGTGAACACGGCACGGAGCGCGCCTTTACAGGAGAATATTACGACCATCACGAACATGGCGTGTACACTTGTGCAGGTTGTGGAGAACCACTGTTTGCATCAGAGACTAAATTCGAGAGTGGGACTGGTTGGCCGAGCTACTATGCTCCGCTCAATGATTCATGTATCGAGGAGTCACGTGATAGTTCCTTTGGGATGGTTCGCGTAGAGGTGCATTGTGCCAAATGCAACGGTCACTTAGGTCACGTGTTTGACGACGGACCCAATCCTACCGGTTTGAGATATTGCATTAATTCTGTTTCCCTCAACTTCGAGAAACAGTAACAGAAATTATTTTGAAGATTGTTTAAAGGTGAAGGCCCCATTGTAATAATGGAAGTTTTCACCTTTTTTATTTCTACCCATCAAACAGAAGTTTCCTTCCATATTACCCCCAGAGGTAAGTTGCATAATCAAGACTTTTTTATCCGATCCTGCATAGGATTGCTTGCTGTTTGGAAGACAATACCAAGCACCATCGTTGGTGGTTAGATCATCTCCCGTTTTTTCAAAAGCATCTGTATTGATGAGTACTTCAGTGTTGTTGTCGTAATTGTCTTCTGCGCCAATGGTCAACCATGAATCGAAACCTAACTCAGGCTTTTCCTTTGCCAACTTTCTATTCAGTGTTCTTGAAGTTGGTCCATTGAGAGGAGTTTGATAAAAGGGCTTGTCAGACTTTATAGAAAGTGGATGAGCCTTTTCACCATAAACCATATACACTTGATCGCTATCATTCTCAAGAACCACATAAACACGAATGGTTCTTCCCTTCACTGCACCACCGTTATCTATTTCCTCAACAACGATGCCTTTTACTTGTGAAAAAAGGCTTCCAACTGCGAATAGTACGAATGCGAATAGCGCTATGATTTTCTTCATTTGTTCAATTAGTTTACAACCTTACTACGCTGTAAGCGGCGTGGACCAAGGCTATTTGATCTGAATTTACCTTTTGATTTTGGAATATAATAGCCGAGCAATACCTCATGCGTATGTGGGCTGAGCACCTTAGCGTTGGTCGTTGTGATGTCATAGCTATATCCCAAAGTGAAGTCTTTCCAGATTCCTCCCAACATGAATGCCAAAGCATCTTGGTGGCGATAAGTAAATCCTGCCCATGCCGCACCTGCATAATTCGCGCGAACGTTTACATCAAGCTGCGCTGGTGTTACAGAAGTAAAGCGAATGAATCCGCTCCCTTGGATATCCCAATTATCATCAAGGTAATGTCTGTACGACCCCATAAACTGGAAGTGACGAAGGTTTTGGTTTTCGTCAGAAGCTCCTTGCTCAATTTTTAATTTTGATTGCATTAATTGCGGAATAGAAAATCCCGCGTAATACTTTTCACCATAAATCAAAAATCCGAAAGTAGCATCGACGTTCAAAGTTGTCTCTGCCTGCATACCATTCAAGGCAACGTCAGCTTGGTCCAATACCACCAATGAGCTATTATCAAACGTGTATTGACTAGCATTCAAACTTAATCCGAAGCTAACTGCATCAAAATTGTTGAGGTCGACGTTGTATGCACCAGCAAGCTCTACTCCAGATTCAGAGATTGCGCCACCTGTGTTATCGCTGTACATAATGGCACCTAGTCCAATACCGTGGGGTACGCTGGTGTGCCCACTCGCCATTATCGTTGTTGGCGCGCCTTTAAAGCCTGCCCATTGATTGCGATAACTCGCCATAATTGGTGAGTACTTGGCTTGAGTTCCCGCTGCCGCTGGATTCACCATAAAGGTGTTGAGCATAAATTGTGATCTACGGCCCAGCTGCTGTGCATTTGCCACAGATCCTACAAAGGCAAGGCTAACTAGAAGGAAGAATATCTTTTTCATTTCTGTGTCTCCTTAGTATTTAATGGTTACTGTGCCCATGATTGGATCTTTTTCTTCATCGTAATCGATTAAGAAATAGTAGTCAGCCACTGGAAGAGGTTCCCCTTTCAATGTGCCGTCCCAAGGAGCGTTATAGCCTTTTGATTCAAATACAATTTGTCCCCAGCGGTTGAATACTTGAACAGTTGCATCAGGGAAGAATTCTAATCCACCGATGAGCCACGTGTCGTTTGATCCATCCCCATTGGGTGTGAGTGCATTCGTGATGAAGAAACATCCAATAGTTGGCTCTACAAACACAGAGGTGACTAATGTACATCCGATATCATCCGTAACTCGAACACCATAAGACTCATTCGATGATAAACCAACTGCTGTGGAAGTAGTTTGAAGTAGATCATCAAACCACTGATAAGTAATAGGAAGATTTCCATTTTGAACACCCACTGTAGCTGTACCATCTTGCTCGTCCCAACAAGTTTCTGGAGATGACCAAGTAGTAAGTACCATGTCCGTGATAATGTCTGGAATCACTTCTACCTCTGCCTCTTTTACACAACCAACTTCATCAATTAGCTCTACTTCAATAGTCAATTCACCGAGATTAGAAACAGTGAACGTATTGTTTCCATTATCGATGATCTGAAGCGTGTCTGGGCTGATAAATGTTGTTAGGTCACCTGTTCCACCAAGAACAGAAATAACAGCACCTCCATCCGTCATACCTGTACACGTTGGTGCATCGATATTTAAAATGATTTCAAGAGGTGTAGGTTCATCTATGATGAATGCAAGCGGTGCCTGACATTGATTAGCATCAACGATTGTAAGATTGTAGTCAGCAGCACAAAGTTGGCCGATGGTTCCTGAAGAAGCTCCTACAATTGTTCCTGGATTTAATAGGTAATTATAAGGTGTTGTTCCTCCTGTGACAGTATAGTTGACAATACCGTCACATTCACCACCGCAGGTTACATCCACAGTATTTGTTAATGTTGCTACAAGTAGAGCTGGTTCAGTAATAGTTACATCATCTGTAGCTTCACAACCGTTGGCATCATTGATTGTATATGTGTAGTTTCCAGGTGCAAGATCTGAAATGACTTGCGGTACAGCTGTATTTGATGGCTGAAGAGTAACTGCACCCGTCCCACCCGTAGATGTAATGATTACTTCACCATCTGCAAAGCCGAAACACGAAACGTTTGTCGGATTTAAGTTGATGATGAGTTCTGCTGGACCACCAATGATCACATTTGGAATTGGTTGAACACAGCCAGCTTCATCTGTAATATTGACTGTATATGTTCCAGCGCAAAGATTTTCAATAGTTCCAGCATTGCCAAGGCAAGGAGCTACACAATTACCAGCAGCTGGTGCTGTTTCAAATGAATAATTCACTCCTGTGCCACCTGTAACGTTAAAGATATCAATCGTTCCATCACAAATTCCAAAACAAGAAACTGCTTCAGCAGACACCTCAAAAGTTACTTGGTTAGGTTCGTTGATTACAAAATCGCCATTTAGTGAACAGCCATTTGCATCAACAATATCATAGGTATAAGAATCTGCGCACAATTCATCTGCTGGTGTGAGCTGATTATTTGAATTGAAAACTTGCTCATTAAATGGACCAGTACCGCCTTGAATATCGAATACAACTGTACCATCGCAGCTGTCAAAGCAGATTGCATCAGTCAGTGTAGGTGTCACTACCACAGCATCGGGTTCGATGATCGTAAAATTAAATTGTAGTGAGCAGTTATTCGCATCTACTACATTCACAGTATAATCACCACCATCTAGCTCGTCGAAGTTGATATTTAGACTACCTGTTCCTGTAACAGTTTCAATAATATCCACTCCTAAAAGTAAGTCAACTGTGATTTCACCGGTACCGCCTTGTACTGTACCCGTAATGGTTCCGTTATCGTAATCAAAACACGGAATGTCCGTTGACGTGAGTTGCGCTTCCAGTTCTACCGGACAAGTGATATCAATTACTTGATTCACGAAACATCCATTATCGTCTGTTGCGGTCATATTATAAACACCACATTCCAAATTTGAAAGTACATCTCCGCATGCATTGCCTGCCTGACCGTTTACTTCAATGTCAATCGTTCCGGTACCGCCACTACATACAAGTTCGATTTCGCCAGTCGTTTCACCAAAGCAAAGCACTTCAGAGTTTAATACTGGTTCAAATACTACTTGAGTTGGTTCGATAATTTGGAAAACGACTGTTGTATCGCGACAACCAGTGGCCTCTTGCATGGCGATGTAGTAAGAACCTGGTGCAAGACCTACAAGCTCTAAACCATCATCATCATTTAAAAATTCTTCTACGAGTGTTCCAGAACCGATAGTATTACCACTGAAAAGTGAATAATTAACAGTGCTCATTCCACCATCCTCTACGGTGACAATAGCTTCATCACCGAAGCAAGCTGGATTCTCAACTGTAGGATCAGTATCAAGAGGGAAAGCCAAACAAGGATGATCGATCTGCATGCAAATGTCGGTAGCAATCTCAAATTGATTCGTACCAACTTGATCAGCTGTCTTGTAAGAGATATTTACACAGCCTTCGAAACCATCGCATGAAGTGAACTGAGCTATTTTGACACGATTGTCAGGACCTGCATAAGAAACTGCACAACCACTATCAAAGGTTCCTGCTAAAGTTACAGCATAGTCGTCCCAAAAGAAACTTCCTCCGTCAAAAGGGTTTCCATTCACGGGCCCTTCAAAATTGTCAAACCAATCAGTACAAAGTCCCGCATCAATTGGAACATCGCACCCAATCTCAGAGCTGCAATCATATCCAATCGTCATGTAGCTATCGTATGGCTCGGATTCGTAACCAGGGATTCCAAAGCTATTGAGACACGTATTTTCATACCCGAAAGCTGTCTCACTTTCAAATTGAAAGAGTCCGCATGGAAAATTAAAATACGTGGTGTTAACTGGATCAAACACACAATCGAATACAGGAGACTCTTCTCCAAAGACACCATACAAGTAGTTTTCGGAATTCGCGAACTTTATGAACACTTCGTATGTGACATAACCGGTCAAGTCAATTGCTCCATAGTTACCGTAGTGAACGGTGTACTCTATCTCATAAGCCGGGTTGGCCAATTGAGCTTTGACAGAGTTTGTTATGGTGCAAAAAAGAAAAAACAGGATGGTTATCCGGTAGAAATTCTTCATGTTTTGGTTTTTGGCTTTAATACAAGTCGAGAAAAAGATCTCAAACGTTGCCTCTACGTGGGGCGGCGCGGTGCGAATTTAGTAATAAAACGCTTGAAAAAAAAGTAGAAAGTCGATCCCGAAATAATGGATAGGTATTCAAGTTACCATGACGTCCACCCACCAAAGTTGTAAAGTGTATATCCCTGATTTCCTGAGCCTTATGATACAACTTCATCGCGGAGCTATGTGGAACAATTTTATCCTTGGTTCCATGAAATATTTGCACAGGACACTGAACATGAGGTAAATAGAGATCACTTCTGAGTTTATATCTCAATAGAGCATTTGCTGGTAAGATGGGCAATTTATAACGTGCCACATCGATGAGATTAAAAAAGGGCGTCTCAAGAACCAATCCATCCGCCTTTCGCCTCGAAGCCAGTTTAGTAGCGAAGCCGGTCCCTAGGCTGCGACCATAGATAATGATCGGTTGGGTTTCATATTTTGAAGAAATAAAGTCATAGCAAAACTCTACATCGCGATGCAGCTTCGCCTCGCTCCTTGCTCCTTGACTTTCTCCATAACCTCTGTAGTCCAGAGCAAAAACATCAAAGCCATAAGAACAGAGCTCTTCTGCCATGAACTGCCACCTCTTCAAACTACCAGTATTTCCGTGTAAATAAAATATTAATCCTTTTGGATTTTCTGCCTTTAATAAAATTGAATGAATTTTCCCTTCGTAAGGTGTATCAAGTCTGAACTCCACAATAGGCGTGCTAACCTTAGTCCGGAAGTGATCAGGAATAAAACTTGGAACAAAAATAAACTTCTCTTGAAAAAAGAAATAAATCAAGCAAATAGCTGCATATACTAGCATCAAAACAACTAGTATATGCAGCGCTATTTCCATCAGATATATTTTTTTAAAAGTGGAGTACCTTCTCAACGATACTGTGCAAGCGATTATTGGCTAAAAAGTTTTTTTCCAATTCTGCGTTGAATGGAATCGGAGTATCCAAACTTCCGCATCTCATGACTGGAGCATCTAAATGCGTGAAACAATTTTCTGTGATTCGCGCAGAGATTTCACCACCAATACCACCTGTGGTTGAATCTTCATGAAGGACCACCACTCGGCCTGTTTTCTTTACAGATTGATAAATGGTTTCCATATCAAGTGGGGCGAGGGTTCTCAAGTCTATCAAATCAGCTGAAACTTCTGGATGCTGATTTAAATAATCAATCGCCCAATGCACACCATAACCATAGCTAATGATTGTGAGGTCAGACCCCTGCTTCAAAACATTAGCAACTCCAAAAGGCAATGTGTAATATCCTTTCGGCACTTCGCTTTCAATACTTCTATACAATGCTTTGTGCTCAAAGAATAATACTGGATTTGGATCCTCAAAAGCTTGACACAACAATCCCTTTGCATCATGTGGGAATGCAGGATAAGCGATTTTTAATCCTGGCGTGTGGAAGAACCAAGCCTCGTTGCTTTGACTGTGAAAAGGACCTGCTGCAACGCCCGCTCCGGTGGGCATTCGCACAACAACATCCGCATTTTCTTCCCAGCGATAATGGAGCTTTGCAAGGTTATTCACGATTTGATTGAATCCACAGGTTACGAAATCGGCAAACTGCATTTCAACCATCGCTTTGTATCCCTTGATGCTCAAACCTAGCCCTGTACCGATGATTGCTGACTCACACAGTGGAGTGTTGCGCACTCGATCAGCACCAAATTCTTCAAGGAAGCCCTCTGTTACTTTGAATACACCACCATACTTGGCAATATCCTGCCCCATTAATACAAGCTTAGAATGCTTACGCATACTTTCTCTCAATCCATCGCTGACTGCATCAATCAATCGCAACTTGGATGTCTCGCTGCTCGCTGGCTCAATTACTTTCTTATCGTCAAATGATTTGAATAAATCATTGTGCTCCCTGTCAGTATTCGGTGTAATGTTTGGCAAGTCATACGCCTCTTTCAAAGCATCATTAATCTCTTGCTTGATATCATTGCGCCAGTTTAAGACATCATCTTGTGTTATGATTCTTTCCGATAATAACCATAATTCAAAATTTGTCACTGGATCTTTTGATTCCCATGATTCAATGAGCCCTTCTGGATAATATTTTGTTCCACTCGCCTCTTCATGCCCGCGCATTCTGAAGGTCATGAATTCAAGAATAATTGGGCGAGGATTATTGCGAATGCTCTCAGCCAATCGTTTCACTGTAGTGTAAACTTCAATGATATTATTACCATCAATCTGCACGGCATCCTCACTTGGGATACCATAACCGATGGCTTTATCAATAAATTGCTTGCATCTAAACTGCTCTCTGCTTGGGGTAGAAAGTCCCCATGAATTATTTTCTATTCCAAAAATGACAGGCAAATCCCAAACACTAGCCACGTTAAGCGCTTCATGAAAGTCTCCCTCACTTGCACCACCATCTCCACTAAAAACAATCGTTGCTTTTTTATCTCCACCTAATTTATTGGCTAGCGCGATTCCATCTGCGATGCCCAATTGTGGGCCGAGGTGAGAAATCATTCCTACCAAGTGATGTTCTTTTGTACCGAAGTGAAAAGAGCGGTCACGTCCTTTTGTAAAACCTTCGTCCTTTCCTTGAAACTGAGCAAAAAGACGTTTTAAAGGCAAATCTCTTCCTGTAAAAATTCCAAGATTTCGGTGCATTGGAAGAATGAACTCATCCTTCTGCATTCCCAGTGCAACACCAACTGAGATCGCCTCTTGACCATATGAGCTGAACCATTTGCTAATTTTGCCAAGACGCAATTGACTCAACATTTTCTCTTCAATCAAACGAGGCTTGAGTATGGCCTTGTATAATATCACAAGCTCATCATTTGATAAGCCTGATTTTTTAAACTTGATAACAGGTTTTGTTAGCGTTGTCATGCTAGATTTCTATTTGACCGCGAAAGTACTTTGAATATCTATATTCCTAGCCGTATTCAGAAAAAAACTCAATAAAAAGGGCATTGATTTATTTCCCTATATATTTGGCGAATATTTAACCAACTATTTATTAAAAAATGGCATCAAAAATTTTGGTCGACATCAAGAAGGAGATCTCTCGTCTTGAGTCACAAATTAAGACCTTGGTCGAAGCCGCAAACATGATTGCGGATGTTCAGACCGGCCGCGGAAGAAAGACAAAAATCTCTTCTCAAGTCGAGTCGATTGTGAAAAATGCCTCTAAAAAATCTGGTAAAAAAAGTACTGGAAAAAGAGGTCGTCCAAAAGGAAGCAAAAACGGTCCTGACGCAAAAAAAACAGGCCCAAAAGCTCCAGGAAAAAAAGTAGTTAAAAAAGCTACAACAGGAAAAAGAGGTCGTCCGAGAAAGGCGGCTGCTGCTCCAGCAAACGCTTCTAACTAAAGCTAGCGGTAGTTTGCACTTGAACTAAAATTGAAATCTCTACTCCCAAACGCCTTGAAAATTTAAAACTTTCAAGGCGTTTTTATTTTGCATCTTTGCAATAACAATTTTTGGTTGAATAGACCAACTCCAATTATGTCGAAAATTTTCCAACTTGTTGTTCTCCCTGAACACGCTGCTGATCCAGCCAAAATCATCTCCTATGTTCGCCATCAAGATGGCACTGTTAAAAAAGATGATACCGTTGTTGTATTAAAAAAATCAATTGACGCGAGGCAAAAACAAGTGAAGATGAATCTCAAAGTTGAGATTTTTGGAAAAGATGAGAAAATCCCAGCGCGATTTGAGCCCAAGGTTTATACAAACGTTGCTAATGCTAAATCTGTAATTGTTGTAGGAGCTGGTCCTGCGGGACTTTTCGCAGCCCTTCGACTGATTCAAGAGGGCATTAGACCGATTGTTATAGAAAGAGGACTGGATGTCCAAGCAAGAAGAAGAGATCTAGCAGCACTCAACCGCAAGCATCTTGTAAATCCAGAATCAAATTATTGTTTCGGTGAAGGCGGCGCGGGTACTTATTCTGATGGTAAACTTTACACGCGAAGTACCAAGCGCGGCGACGTAGAGTCGATTCTAGAAACACTCGTCCAATTTGGAGCACATGAGAATATTCTCACCGAAGCACATCCTCATATTGGCACCAATAAACTACCCCACATTATTGCCGCGATGAGAAATGAAATCATCGCTTGCGGTGGTGAAGTAAAATTTCAACATAAAGTCACTGACCTTATTTTAGAAAAAAATATTTTAAAAGGAGTTATTTGCAACGATAATATCCCTGTGATGGCCGAGGCTGTAATACTTGCTACAGGACATAGCGCGAGAGATATTTTCCAGTTACTTCATGATAAAAAAATTCTGATCGAGTTTAAGCCATTCGCTCTTGGCGTACGTGCTGAGCATCCTCAACAAGTCATTGATGCCATTCAGTACCACTGTGATGCTCGAGGAGAGTTTCTTCCACCAGCCTCTTACAGTCTCGTTCATCAAGTAAATGACCGTGGAGTCTATTCCTTTTGTATGTGTCCTGGCGGAATCATCGCTCCTTGTGCCACAGCACCAGGCGAAATAGTTACCAATGGTTGGTCTCCAAGTAAAAGAAATAATCCTTGGGCGAATTCTGGAATTGTAGTAAGCGTTAATTGGGAAGATATTCCTGACTTTCATAAGTTCGGAGCACTCGCTGGATTGGAGTTTCAGAAATCTGTTGAGAAAAAATGTTGGGAGGCAGGAGGCAAAACACAAACTGCCCCAGCGCAAAGAATTTCAGATTTCATTTCAAATAAAAAATCAACCTCTCTTCCCACTTGCTCTTACCATCCAGGCATTGTGAGTGTTAATATGCATGAGGTACTCCCTCGTTTTATTTCTAAAACACTTCAAGAAGGTTTTATTGCTTTTGGAAAAAAAATGAAAGGATACCTTCATCCGGATGCGATCATTGTAGGGCCAGAATCCCGTACATCCTCACCCGTTCGTATCCCAAGAAATCAAGAAACCATGATGCATCCTGAAATCGAAGGCCTCTATCCTTGCGGTGAAGGCGCTGGTTTTGCAGGAGGTATCGTGAGCGCAGCAATAGATGGTGAGAAAATCGCAAAAGTGATTTCAGAAAAAATACTAGCCCGCTAGGTCACTCAATTCCTTGCCTACAAGAGATCCGATTGCAACCCCCATCCCTCCCATTCGCACACCCACAAATAATCTATCAGTCATTTTTGAAACGATCGGCTTTTTCACTTCTCCAAGTCCCAAAATTCCAGACCAACGGTATTCGATTTTTATTTCTTCATCTGTAATATATTCCGAAATAAATGATGTGATTTTATTTTGAATACTATCTGTCAATCCAAAGTTTTCCGTGCTTTCTTCTTCCAAGGAAGTATTTCTAAAACCACCAATTAAAATTCGATCATCGACAGGTCTAAAGTAGATATAGCCCTCGTCCAAATGATAAGTCCCACTTGGGATTGGTCGAATTAGCTGATTAGTGACTACTACTTGATTTCTTGCCGGATGTACTTGAAGTTCTGGAATTAAATTCCTCGCAAATGCATTTACACAAATAAATATTCTCTCCGACGAAATTTCTGTACTATCGATGATCAAAACTCCGCTTGTTTGATCGACGGAAGAAATATTGATTCCATTAAAAAACTCGACGCCAATTGACAAGCATTTTTCCTTGAAAGCTCCTACCATTCGACCTGTATCAATGCTGCCTTCAAATTTATTTTTAATAGAAAAAATGAATTTCTTTTTTCCAGAAAAATGTAAGTGATCGTTTGATGTTTGATAAACATTATCTCCGATAGATTTTTTCAAAAGAGAATTTAAATACTCTAATTGATCGACGCACTCTTCTTTTAGTAAAACATCACCTTCACGAAATAACTCCGTTCCTCCACAGGGCAAATATCCTATCGCTCGATCGCCCAATAATTCTCGTAAATAATTAAGGCCTTGAAATCTTCTTTCAACTAGGGCGATTACCTCCGATTCTGAAGTGTGTTTTAAATCGCTAAGCAACTCGCTGGGACTTCCAAAGCATGCAAATCCTGCATTTTTGGTGCTCGCCCCTGCGGAAAATGGGTCTCGATCAATGATTACTACCCTCCGCTTCGGAGATCGCAGTTTCAAGTGATATGCAGTGGACATTCCAACTATCCCACCTCCCACTACAAGATCCTGAATACCATCAAAATAGCGCGATTTTTCCCAAAAACTCCAATTGCTCATTTCAGAAGTAGAATTACGAAGCGAACTTAAGTACAATTTTTCCGTATAGTCCTAGTTAACAGAGAGAAATCTCAGTATATTTACCCTTGCAAGGAAAACACCCAAAGGCATGAAAATTTTTCATCCCATCTTAATTACTATGGCGTTGATTATGACGTCATTGATAGGTCTTTCTCAGGATGAGCTCATCCTGAAGGGGGCTTTAAAAGATGCTGAAACTCTCAAAAAATTAGACGACTGTCAAATCATCGTGTTCCAAAATGGAACTCAATACGACGTTTTCGATACTGGAAGCAGTGGTAAATATGAATTTCGTCTTCCACTTGGTTACAATTATGATATTAAGTACACCAAGCAAACTTATGTCACCAAAATCATTCGAATAGATACCCGCAATATCCCAGAAGAGGACCGTGCTGGTGGTTTCCAACTTGATTTACCTGGTGTGCTTTTCAAATATGTCGAAGGCTTTAACCTTGACATTATGAAGGAGCCAGTAGGTAAAGTCTCATTCTCCTCTCAAGAAAATGCTATGGACTTTGATATTCCTTATGCTGACCGCATGAGAGAAAAAATCGAAGCCGAACTAGAGCGCGTCGAAAACCTTGCGAGCAAGGCCGATGAAATGAAGGCTCAGTTTGACAAGCTTATCAAAGAAGGTGATCAGAAAATGGCTGAGAAAAAATATCAAGCGGCCATGGAAAAATTCGATGCCGCTAGAAAACTCATCACGACTGAAGCAATTGCGAAACAAAAATATGATGAGGCCAAGGCTGCATTCGATGCTGAACAAGCAGCTGCAGGACTTGAAGCCAAATATCAAAAGCTTCTGAGTGATGGAGACCTAGCCATCAAAGCAAAAAAATGGGAAGATGCCAAGAAGCTCTTTACCGATGCGAAAAACATGAAGCCCGCTGAGCGCTTGCCAAAAGATAAGCTCGATGAGATTTATAATCTCATGAAGAATGAGGAGGCGATGAAGGAATACGAAGCCATTATTGCCCAAGCAGATACCAAGTTCAATTCGAAAGACTACGCGATTGCAATTGAAAAGTACACCGAAGCTTCTAAATTGATGCCTAACATCATGTATCCGAAGGAGCAAATCAATAAGGCTCAAAAGGAATTAGATGCTATGCTAGCGAATGCTGCGCTAGAGGCCAATTACAACAAACTTCTGACAGAAGGAGACGCGGCTATTAAAGCACAAAATTGGGAAGAGGCTAAAAAGAAATTCCAAGACGCGAAGGCTTTAAAACCAAATGAACAACTCCCAAAAGACAAACTGGAAGAGATCGCGGAACTCCAAAAGAATGCAGGAAAGCAAGCGCAGTATGATGCAGTCATTGCAATAGCGGACACAAAGTTCAATGCAAAAGACTATCAAATTGCCATTGATAAATACAAAGAGGCTTCTGCTATTTTACCAAATAACCCTTATCCAAAAGATCAAATCGCAAAAGCGCAAGCTGCGATTGATGCTGCTAATGCTGCCAACTCTGCTTTAGAAGCGAGTTATCAGAAAGCAATCAAAGATGGTGATCTTGCCATCAAGGATAAAAAATGGGACGAAGCAAAGGCTAAATTTAATGAAGCTAAAAGCCTGAAGCCTTCAGAAAAACTTCCGCAAGAGAAGTTAAATGAAATTGCCGAGCTGATGAAAAATGCTGCGAAGCAAGCGGAATACGATGCAGCTATTGCTGACGCAGACGCGAAGTTCAATGCGAAAGATTATAAGAACGCAATTGAAAAATATAAGCAGGCTTCGAACATCATTCCAAGCATAGCCTATCCAAAGGATCAAATTGGAAAAGCTCAAGCAGCTCTTGATTCTGCTTTGTCTGAAGAAGCGAAAAAGAAGGCATTGGAGCGACGATACAATGACTTAGTAAATCTCGGAAACAAAAACATTACAGAAAAAAAATACGATTCTGCTCTCAATAATTTCAGAGATGCAAAAGATTTGAAGCCAGAAGAACAATTACCAAAAGATAAGATCAAAGAGATTGAGGATTTACTTGCGGAGATCGAACGCAACAAGCAAAAGGCAGATCAAGACGCGCTAGCTAACAAAGAAAAGGAAGAGCGCGAAAGACAATTCAACACTTTGATTCAAGAGGCAGATAAACTTTACGCTGAAAAAAGCTGGTTAGATTCAAAATCGAAATACCAAGAAGCATTGGCAGTGAAGGACACGCAATATCCTAGAGCTCGCATTGCTTCTATTGAAGAGATACTTGCCCAAGAAGCAAAGTCTAAAGATGATCTGGCCGAAGCTAATCGATTGAAAGAAGAAGAGCGCAAGCGTAAAGAAGAAGAACAACGTCTTCAACGCGAAGAACAAGAAAGATTAGCTGAAGAGGCAAGACAACGCCGCATGGCTGATGAAGAAGCGCGCAGAAAAGCACAAGAAGAAGAAATGGCTAGAAATGCCGCTAACAATAAGTCTGGATTCAGCAATGGAGCAAACAGAGATAAAGAAGATGAAGTAGAAGCCTACTATCGCGAAGCTAGAGCGCTAGAAGATTCTGCCAAGTATGCTCAAATGAGAGAGCGTGCAGCTAGCAACCAAAATTTCATCGATAGCCGCATCAAGCGTTCGGAAGACCGCATCGGTACACAACGAGAAAATATTGAGGCGAAGAAAGAGGGACAAATCAACATGAACAGCAAAGGCAATTCATATATTTCTATGAGCACTGCTGAAGCTGAAAAGAAAAAAGAAGAGGATTCAAAGAATAAAAACGACTATATCGATCGCTCAGAAAATAGAATTGAGCGTTCTCAAGAAATAGCCTCTCAACAAAAAGAAGCGCAAGAAGGCATCGTCCAAAACGACCGAAATAGAGAGAAGCTAGTGAATGAACTAGAAGAGAAAGAAAAGACCTACGCAGATAATACGGCAACATATGAAAGCCGCAGTGGAGCTTTGCGCACGGATGCTACCATGGAAGCAGAACGCCAAAAAGAAAATCAAACCAACATGGCGTTTGCAGGTGAGAATGTGAGAAAAGAAAATGAAGCTGAGGCGACAGAGAAAAAAGAAGAAGCAACTACAAAGATGACTGATCTACAGTCAGCGGCAAACGTTCGTCTCGAAACTACCACTTCAAAAATTAAACAGCAAAAAGAAAGTTCGGAAGACTTAAGTAATTCAGACCGCAACAAAACAAATGATGCCATGATGGCCATTAGTGAGAAAAAGCAGCAATCTGAAATGCTTCAAATTCAAAAGGAAAATCAAGCTGCCGAAAATCGCTACGAGAAGAGAAAAGAAATGTTTGAAGTAAATACAGGTAGTGATAAAACCAACTCCCCTACTCCTGGCGCTGAAAACATTCCGGAAGGGGTGACGGAGAAATCTTACAAGTTGAACAACCAAATCATCACTGAACGTACGGTAAAACAAAACGGTAAAGTGAATACTTACTTGAAGTCTGTTTCAAAAACAGGAATCTATTATTTCAAAAATGGTAAACCCATTACAAAGCAAATGTGGATTCAAGAAACCTTGGAGAAAACAGATAACGGATGAAAAAAAGAGTAATGATCATCAATGGTCCTAACCTCAATCTCATTGGAAAGAGAGAGCAGGACATCTACGGTGATCAAGATTTCCTTACATTCTTTACTGCACTCAAACAGAACTTTGAAGAAGTTCAGCTAGAATATTTCCAAAGTAATGTAGAAGGTGAGTTGATCAACAAACTCCATGAAGTAGGATTTTCATTTGATGGAATTATCTTCAATCCAGGCGGATATTCTCATACTAGCGTAGCTCTGCGAGACGCTGTATTAGGAATAAAAACTCCGGTAATCGAAGTGCATATTTCCAATCTTCATGCACGTGAAGAGTTCAGACATCAATCCTTAACTGCTTTCGGAAGTATTGGAGTTATCAGTGGATTTGGTTTATGGTCCTATGAAATGGCCCTACAATTCTTACTAGACAATTTCTAAAACTAGGCTTTTCCGAATTCCTTCATTCCGCTTTCAAGGACGCGAATGAGTAACTCTGCATCTTTATCAGATAATTGTTTTCCAACTCTAATTTTCGTTCCTGAATGGCTAAAGCCAACCTTCTCACCACCGATAATCCAGAAGCTGTCATCCAAAAAAGCTAAGAAATTACCTGGGTCTCTTTTAATGAGACCGAGCTTGAAAATGCTGCCGATTAAAAATGTTTCGGGTAAAGCTCTTTTCCAATAAGCATTCATGATTTCCAATTTTCCTTTGGAAATCCGAATAATCTCACGGCCGCCTTTACGCCACATGTAGACCTTTATAATTTTCACGAAAAAATAAGCCCAAAGGGAAGTAGCAATAATGAAAAAAACACGATCGCTCATGATGGTTGTTTCAATGGCGTATTTAATAAATACTACTCCACAGAAAGTCCAACCCAAGAGCCATCCAACTAGCAAAGCCTCTTGCCAGCGTTCTATTTGTTGAGATATCGTAATTACAATATCCTCTTTAGATCTAACAACTGTAATTCTCTTTCCTATAAACTTAGGAGCACTAGTTCCGCTCATGCTGTTTCTAAAACTGAATTATACAATGCCTCATACTGAGGAAGGATTTTATCAATACTAAACTCAATAGCCCTTTCGCGTGCCTTCAGTTTAAACTTCGTAAGGCGAGTTTCATCGCTTAAGAGATACTTCGCGTTCTTAGCCATGTCTTCTACATCACCAACATGACTCATCATTCCAGTTACGCCATGTCTATTGACCTCAGGCAGTCCTCCTGTGTTAGTAGAAATGACAGGAACCTCACATGCCATAGCTTCGAGTGCTGCGAGTCCAAAACTCTCCGATTCTGATGGAAGCAAGAATAAGTCAGCTACAGATAGAGCCTCCGTTGGGTTTTTCACACTGCCAAGGAAAATCACGTCATCACAAATCTTTAGTTCTCTGCACAAAGCCTCAGCTTTCGTACGATCGGGACCATCCCCAACAAACAACAATTTTGCTGGCATCTCTTCACGCACTCGAGCGAAAATCTCCACCACATCCAAGACTCTTTTAACAGGTCTGAAATTGGAAATATGGACAAGAATTTTTTCACCGTTCGGTGCATACTCCTTTCTTGTTTCCTCTTTGTTAGGGAAATCAAGCTTCTCAATATTGATAAAGTTGGGAATCACTTCGATCTCTCTGTTGATTCCAAAAAGCTTATAAGTATCTAGGCGTAGACTTTGCGACACCGCTGTTACAGCATCACTTTTATTGATTGCAAAAGAGATCACAGGCTCAAAAGAAGCATCCTTTCCCAAGAGGGTAATATCGGTGCCGTGAAGGGTTGTGATTACCGGAAGATTAATTCCTTCATCCGCCAATACCTGTTTTGCTGTTATCGCAGCAGAGGCATGAGGAATTGCGTAATGCACATGGAGCAAATCTAACTTTTCATATTTCACCACATCCACCATTTTGCTTGCCAACACAAGCTCATAAGGAGGATACAAGAACAGGGGATAATCGCTCACGTTTACTTCGTGATAACGAATATTCTTCTTCATTGCCCCCAAACGAACAGGTTGACTATATGTGATGAAATGAATTTCGTGACCTTTATCTGCAAGAGCTTTTCCTAGCTCAGTAGCTACTACTCCACTTCCACCGTAGGTGGGATATCCTACAATTCCAATTTTTAATTTCTGCGACATGAACTATAAATAGGCAACGAAGGTCGGAAGTTCACGGCTAGAATAAAAGAAAACAATTACTAATTCTACTTCGCATAGCCTAAGACACGATAAACCTCAGACTGAATGCGGGTTCTAATGTCCAATTGTAACAATTTCTTATTCTCAGCATCTGGATTTACGCGATTGCTGAGGAAGATATATACAATACCTGTTTCAGGATCGGCCCAACACATGGTTCCAGTGAATCCTGTGTGCCCGAAGCTATCTGGAGATGCTTGTGCACAAGACGAGCCGGTACCCTTTGTGAATGCTGGTTTATCAAATCCTAACCCTCTTCTATTTCCAGCAAAATGACGCGTATTGAAGAGACGAATCGTTTCATCTGAAATGTATGTCTTATCTCCATACTTTCCATTATTCAGAAGCATCTGCATGATAGCTGCGAGGTCTTGTGCATTTGAAAACAATCCCGCATGACCAGCCACACCGCCCAACATAGCAGCGCCTTGGTCATGGACATAGCCAGTAATGTGCTGATCTCTGAAAACCTTATCATTCTCCGTAGGTGCAATCACTTTCTTATCCATTCTTTCCAAAGGCTTATAACCGATAGTGTGAAGGCCCATTGGCTTATAGAAATTATTGGTCACATATAAATCCAAGGATTGACTTGTGATTTTTTCCACTAATTCCTGAGTAAAATAGAATGCAAGATCACTGTACTTATAACTCTTATCAGCACTTATTGGAGTTTCTAGCACCTGCTTCATCATCTCATTCTTGTAGTCATCTTTAATGTAAATCCCTTCTGCCACTTGGTTGCTGAAACCTCTCTCTGGAGCTGTCTTGTAGATGGTTGGATCTAACTCTCCACCAGACATTGTCTTTCTATAAAAAGGAATCCAAGCAGTAAAACCAGCCGTATGAGCTAGCATTTCTTTAATCACCACTTTTGAATATGCATTCTCCTGTGGGATATCCAGATAATCACCCAATGTTTTATTGACATCCAACTTTTTCTCATCCACCAATTTCATTGCAGCGAGAGTTCCACTTGCAACTTTGGTAATTGAAGCCAGATCATATACAGTATTCTGATCAACTGCTTGACTATTGTTCCAATCGAGCGATCCAAAAGCTTTGTCATAAACTACCCAACCATCCTTTGCTACAAGTACGCGGCATCCAGGGTATGCACCTTGCATCACACCATTCCATGCAATTGAATCAACCTTACTGAATGAATCACTATTGATTGCAACTTTGAATGAAGCTTCATCACTCATCATGTCTTCCTCATAGTCTGCAGCTGGCGCTCCTTTGACGTCGGTTTTTTCTTCAACATTTACTAATGTTTGAGAAATCAAGTCCAAGTTTACCCATCTCAAAATTCCGCCGCCATCTACCTTGCATCCATCCTTGCATACGAAATCCGCAGTCGCTGTAACAGGCAATGCCCCTGATGCATCAGTTGCACCGACCATCAATTCAGCACAAGCTTTTCTTGTTAGCTCATCATCTTGATAGGCCACCACTACCCCTTCAATATTGCTCAGATCACGCAGAGTGGATAAGGAATACGGATTCGCCAATACAGCTAAAACTACTGTTGTCTTTTCACCCACACTATTGAGAATTCGTGCTGACTCATTTGTTACGCCAAAGTTCTTAGAAGCTTTATTGCTAGTACCAACCATATCAGCGATAACGAGATCATACTCGCTCAACTTGTCGTACCATGCCATTGCTGATTTGTACTCAGGATTTTTTTCCATCATGAATACATCAACAGGCAGATATTTTGAAATAGCCGCAGTGAAAGCTGTTGGAGCACCCGCCCCAATTTCAACTACCGCTACTTTTTTATACTCTCTAAAGTTGATTGGTAAAGTTTCTTTCTCATTGCGAATGACTGTTAAGCTTTGCTCTACGAGTTTCGCTTGAAGATTTTTTGCAGAAGCTGAATTCAAATCTTCCACCAATCCTTTTGTTTTAATAGGCGTATAATTTGAAAGTCCCACCCACTCCTTTGTGCGCAATATTCTTAAACAACGATCATTGATTTCAGCTTCGGTTAAGTCACCACAAGCAATTGCGTCTTTAATTTTTTGAATGGCCAATGGTATATCAGCAGAGAATAATAATACATCATTGCCAGCTTTGATCGCTTGCAAATCCATGTCACCAGGCTTCCAGAATTTTGCAACGCCCTGCATATTCAGAGCATCAGTAAATACTAATCCATCAAAACCCATTTCTTGACGAAGCAGGCCATTGATAATTTTAGGCGAAAGCGTAGACGGAAGATTTCTTGTGGTATCAATTGCAGGAACAAATAAGTGTGCAATCATGCTTCCACCAAGGCCTTGAGCGATCAATGCCTTGTAGGGATATAGCTCCAAGCTATCTAATCGCTCTTTTGTGTATGGTATAACAGGAAGATCTTTGTGACTATCCGCATCTGTATCGCCATGACCTGGGAAGTGTTTCGCCACAGCTAATACACGATTGTCTTGCAACCCTTTCATATACATCAATCCGCGACGCGTTACAAGATCTCTATCCTCTCCGAATGATCGATTTGATATGACAGGATTTTTTGGATTGTTATTGATATCAAGCACAGGTGAAAAAGACACATGTACACCAAGACGCTTTAATTGACGTGCCATCTCCACACCAAACTCATAGGTGAGTTCATCACCCTCAGATGCACCCAGTGTCATCTGTCTAGGGTATGCTATCGTCGAATCGAGGCGCATACCTAATCCCCACTCAGCATCCATTGAAATCAACAATGGAATATTAGATTCCGATTGAAACTTATTGGTAAGATTGGCTTGACGAACAGGACTTCCTTGGAAAAAAATGATACCGCCGATACCATAGTTTTTTACAAGAGAAGAAATTTTAGAAGCATTGTAGTCGCGGTGTTTTGGATCGCTCCATGCGGCTACCATGAACAGCTGACCAATTTTTTGATCCAAACTCATCGATTGGAATACAGAATCCGCCCATGGTGTAGGTGTCTCTAAGAAGCATGGCTGTTGAGCCTTTGCGCCTCTGAAGGCAAGGACTAGGAAAAAAGAAATGATGATGTGAATTCTCATGATACACCTAAATTTTATGCTTCTTACAAAACAAGGTGAAATACAACAACTATTAAACCACTGTTATTGTGGTTTAGCAACAGTTATATGTGTAAATCATGAAATATGTTCCAATGAGCCGATCTTTTTCATCACTTGGCTCATCACAAACTGGAACTGTTCCTCGATAGTGAGGTGTGTATTATCGATGACAACCGCGTCATCCGCTCTTCTCAATGGATCGTTCGCTCGAGTGGTGTCATACTCATCGCGACTATTTACATTATTCAATACTTCTTCAAGTGTAGTTTCAACACCCATCGATTTTAACTCTTCAAATCGACGTTGAGCGCGGACTTTGCTATCAGCAGTCATAAAGAATTTCAGTTCTGCATTGGGTAGAACAACTGTCCCAATATCTCTTCCATCCATTACCACGCCTCCAGATTCAGCCATACGCTTCTGAAGTTTTACCAATTTTGTTCGAACTGCTTTTACATCAGAAATTTTAGATACATGATTGCTCACTTGAAGAGAGCGAATCTCTTTTTCTACATTTTGACCATTCAGAAATGTTTCAATGAATCCGAGATCGAAGTTGTATTTAAAATTAATCAGGACAAGATCTAGCGCTTTTTCCAAACCAGCAACGTCCACATTTCCATTCGCTTGGATAAATCCATGTTGCAAAGCGTACAACGCCATCGCTCTGTACATTGCGCCGGTGTCGATATAGACATAGTTCAACTCCTTTGCAACGGCTTTAGCGATGGTGCTCTTCCCACAAGAAGAATACCCATCTATTGCGATATTGATTTTTTGCTTCACGGCTTGGACACTTTTGGATAGCTGCGAAAATACACACTATCAATGAAACTTTACGACTTTAAAGTTAAGAATACTTCTGCAAGCATACACCTCGCGCTTCCTCCCCCATATTTTTCAATGGTTTCGATATCCACAACGACAAGCTTGCCAAAGGATTTTAATTGATTTAATTGTGATATGCTATATGCTCTAAACGCGCTCTCAGACATTACAATCAGAAGGTTTCCATTATCGTCCTTCACCTCCAAAATATTACCAGCGAATCTCGCTGTTTGTTCTTCCGATATAACAATGACCTCTCGACCTTCCGATAGCTGATTTAAAACCATTGCTCGCTCATCTATATCATCAATAGCATCAGCACAAATAACAGCCCATTTGCTACCCACTGCCATCATCACATTGGTATGATAAATAGGAAGACGGCTTCCATCGACACTTTGAAACGATCTGAATCGAATGGGTTTGTAGCCACTTTTCAGTGCCCACTGATCGAGCACCTCCTCATGACTTCTTTCGGAAATAGACATATATGCTCGTCTCAAGAGGTGGTCTAAGACAAGACTGCCTGTCCCTTCAAGAAACTTCTGTTCTTGTTCGAGATAAGAGAGGTCTATTATTTCAAATGATGTTAAGCAAGCATTCTTGAGGGTTTCAATAACAGGAATTTGTTTTTCCAATCTCCGATTTGCTGCATACATGGGGTATATAAAAACCCGCCCCTCTTGATCCGTCGAAATCCAATTGTTTGGGAAGATGCTATCAGGAGTGTCGTGCAGACCTAAATCATTTTGAACCAGCACTTTCACTCCATTTTCAGCTAAAAGTGTCATAAACCTGTCAAACTCGATAAGAGCGCGATAAGTAACATCATCAGTATTTACAAGGCTTACAGCGGTTTGATAGTAGTTATTCACGCTGGTCTGCTCATTCATCCTGAAAAAAAATGGGCGAACCATCAAAACCGTATTTGTACTTTGGTCGTTCATTAGAGTGCAAATTTGGTAGAAAACCACCTTTTTACCACACTAATTACGAAACCATAACTAATTGAATCTTGATATCTAGAATCCTCTCCTTCTTTACATTAGTATTGATCCTTTCGTCGTGCGGAGATAATAGCTTTTTTTCTAGCAAAAGTGAAGGCTCAATTGTTTATGATGTCTCATTTCCATACGAGCAAAACAGCCTCATGCTTGAGCTCTATCCTAAGGAGATGCTCTTTGAATTTAATAATGACTTCATGCGAGGTTCTTTAAAATCAACTTGGGGAGTCATTACAACTGACCTGTTAATCAATAAAGATCAAAAGACCTACGAGCAATATTTCAAGTCATTTGGAGATAAATACTCCCTATCTCTTAAATCTGATGAAATGAAGGATCTATTTGGCCTCACTCCAGATGCGACCATCACTCCAACAAATGATACCTTAACGATTGCTGGCTATCTCTGCCAAAAGAGCCTTGCTACATTCCCGGGAGATACGTTGCCTCCTATCGAACTCTATTTCACAAAAGACCTTGATATCACCAATGATAATTGGTGGAATAAATACTATCAGATCGATGGTTTCCTTTTGGGATATGAGGTCGAACAATATGGAAAACGTATGAAGCTTCGCGCACGTGAAGTCACCTTCCAACCTATTGCCCCAGATCGTTTCGTAGCCCCTGAAGGCTACACTGCGCTCAACGCATTAGATATGGATAAGCAAATCAAAAAAGTAGTTGAAGAGTTTATGGGTTCGAAGTAGACTCAAGCACATCTACTTGCTCAACATTTTCGATTTCCAATTCTAATTCGTAGTTCTTGGTCTTAATATCTTCCGCAGATATTTTCTCCATCACAAAAGATATCCCATTCAAACGTCCTTTGAGGGTGGTACTCGCTGCTATGGTGTATGTCTTGGGCTCGCTTGATTCTACAGTAACTCCCTTTTGAAAAACCTCTACCTGAAGATCGTATTTCATCGGATAGTTATTCAAATTTTTTATTTGCAGCGTTAGCATTTGTGGTGAATTTCTTTTATACCATTTCTGCTTCACCCAACGCACCGAAAATTCCAACCCATCTTGTTCTTTGACCTTCTCGTATTGAGAAAACGCGATGGCATTAAAAACAAATAACATCGTCAGCAACATCAACAACTTTTTCATCTCATTCAATTTTTCACAAATATGAATTAAAAATATTTTGAAACAAATACCACAACTTTGCGTAAGAGCCACCGAATAAGGTTTTGAATGCAATTGGGCGAACTTGAGTAGAGAACTTGCGAGCCCAATTGCATTTTTTTTTGAACGAAACTGAAAGTCGCAAGTACGGGGTTGGAAATTCCACAAGATGCAACAATCCAATTGGCTCAAATGGCTCAGCAGCGATGCCAGACACTTTCAAATCTTATCTCAATTCACTTTCCTTTTTTATGGAATTCTATTCCTGGGATGGGATCAAGATTGGTTGAACTATACAGCTGCATTCGCTGGCACTGTAGGGATTCAGGCTTTATTCATCAAAACAGGATTTGCTCAAAATCACAGTTTCAAAAGCGCAATCATCACTGCTCTTGGGCTGTGTTTGCTTCTCAAAACAAATTCTCCTATCATCTTCTTCTTCGCTGGAGCACTTGCTATTGCACAAAAATTTGCAATCAGAATAAATGGCAAACACTTATGGAATCCAGCAAACTTCGGAATCATCATAGCCATCATTCTTTCTGGTAACGCTTGGGTTTCTCCTGGCCAATGGGGCAATCAGGCGGTATTCGTACTCATTAGCTCGGTAGCTGCTTGGAATGTCCTTTCTCGTGTAGGCCGCATGGATACAGGGATCATATTTCTCCTTTCTCTTGCCATTTTCGAATACTTCAGAACGGTTGTGTACCTCGAATGGGGACATGAAGTATGGCTTCATAAAATGACCAGTGGATCTATTCTGCTATTCTCATTTTTCATGATCACCGACCCGATGTCCACTCCATTGAATAAAAAAGCCCGCATCATATGGACAGTATCCGTCGCGTTCCTGTCATTCTATCTCACAAATTTCTATTTCATCAATGCATCTGTACAATGGGTATTATTCGCACTCACACCGTTCACTCCTCTCATCGACAAACTAGCCAAGGCGAGTCAATTCAATTGGCATCATTCAATCCAACCTTTATTTATTTTTAAAAAACAAACCAATGAAAGCACTAACTAAAAAATTGCTCGCACTGAGCATGGCTATGCTGATCATCGTTCAGTCTTCTTATGGATTCTGCGGCTTTTATGTTACAAAAGCAGACACCACTATTTTCAACAATAAAAGCGAAGTCATACTCGTACGCGATGGCAAACACACGGTCATTACGATGAGCAACGATTTTAAGGGAGATGTAAAAGACTTCGCTATGGTGGTTCCAGTACCTGTTGTGCTTAAAGAATCGGATATCAAAGTTGTTGACAGAAAAGTATTTGAGGCCCTTGACGCCTACTCTGCTCCAAGGTTAGTAGAATACTATGATCAAAATCCTTGTCAACCTGAGTACTCATATGATGAGCTTAGTGTCACCTTGAACTCAGTTCCTAACATGGCTACATCGCTGAGTACAGTAAGAATAAGTGAAAAAGACTTCGGGGTTAAAATTGAAGCACGCTATAAGGTCGGTGAATATGACATCCTCCTTCTTTCAGCAAAAGAAAGTACAGGATTAAAGGATTGGCTTATTCTGAGCGGATACAAAATCCCTGCAACTGCAGATGAAGTGCTGGCCCCTTACATCAAAAGCAATATGAAATTTTTCGTCGTTAAAGTCAATGCAGAGACAATTGCTAAAGGAAAATTTGAATACTTGAGCCCTCTGCAAATTAGCTTCGACCACGACAAATTTATGTTGCCCATCAGACTTGGAATGGCGAATAGCACTGGCAGTCAAGACATGATTGTATATGCTTTTACGAAAACTGGCCGTGTAGAATGCACCAATTATAGAACAGTAAAAATGCCCACCGACCGTCACATTCCATTGTTTGTGAAAAATGAATTTGGAGATTTCTATAAGAATCTTTTTCAAAAAACATGGAAGACAGAAAATCGAAATGCTGTTTTTCTAGAATATGCATGGAACGTGACGCCAAACTGGGGAATGAAATGCGATCCATGTGTTGGGCCTCCTCCGATGCAACAAGAATTTGCTGATGCTGGTGTGTGGTGGGCTAATACAGGTGAACAAACCTTCTTTACCCGAATGCACGTTCGGTATGAAAAAAGTAAGTTCCCCAGCGATCTCACTTTTCAAGTGACTCCAAATAATGAAAACTACCAAGCTCGTTATGTTCTCACCAACCCTGCAACTGGAGAGTTTGAGTGTGAAGAAGGCCAGCAATATCTGCTCGACTTGAGAGACAAGCGCAAACTAGAACTTGACGAATACGCTGCTCTCACTGGAAAAATCAGCCCTAAAGGACAAAAGTATTTATCCGAATTCCAAGGAAAAGTACTTCCTGCTAAGAAAAATGAGGCTCCCGTTTTCTTCAAAGATTTCATGAAGAATAATGGACTTCGCAAATTAATAATCGCATTCTCATCTTTGATTGCAATGATCGTATTCTTCAGGATATCCAGACCAAAAGTTGAAACAAAAATTGTATAAAAAAAGGGGCGAAATTTCGCCCCTTTTTTTTTAATTCAAACTATTACTTTTTGTCTCCTGATTTATCTGCCATCAATGTACTCATCCCCATCATTTGTGTCATGGTCTTTTGCATTCCATCAGCACTTCCGTCAAGGAAAATAACATTGCCCTTGCCATATTCAGCAAAGTTCTTGATCGCCTCAGTCCACATAGAGAACATGATCATTGAAGTATCGAGATTTGCTTGTTGCATTTCACGTGCAGCGTTGTTCATACCCTTAGCTACCTCTTCTCTGAAGAGTGCTACACCCTGACCTCTCAATTGAGCGGCTTCTCGTTCTGCTTCTGCTGCAATTTTAATTGCATTACCGTCCGCCTCTGCTGCTTTTGTTTTAGTAATCAAAAGCGCTTGACCTTCGTTTTCAGCAGCTGCTTTCAAGTTATTTGAAGCTACTACTTGGCTCATCGAACGCATAATTGCTTCGTCAAAAGTGATATCATTGATTTGCAAGTCTTGAAGATGATAACCCCATTCTTCAAGATGAACGTCGATCTGATCTTTTACATGCTCAACAATCTCACGACGCAATGAAAGCACTTCTGCTTGCTTCTTGGTAGCAACGAAAGAACGAATAGAACCTTCAATCGTGCGAATGAGCGCTTGCATTAAGTTCTTTTCATCAATGAATTTGAATGCTACTTTCTTCACTGTTTCCTCCTCTGCATCGATTACTGAGAAAAGAAGCATTGACTTAAAATAAACATTTGCTTGGTCAATTGTTACAGCTTGAAATTCCAATTCCACAGATCTATTCTGTGTTGAAATTCTTCTGAAAATTTGCTCGATAAAAGGTATCGTCAAGTTTAACCCTGGTCTAAGAACTCTGCGGTACTTACCGAAGATGGTCACCACTGCAATGGTTCCTTGTTGAACGGTTCTGAAAGATTTAAAGAGTAGAAAAATCAGGAGAACAATAAAAATGAGATTTCCTGATACAATAGTGTCAATGTCTATCATAGTGTTTGTGTTTTATTTCACGAAGATAAAGGAACTACTATTCCTACTTCCATGAAATACACGAATGGTTAATAAAAAAGCCACCTCGAAAGGTGGCTTTTATTTATTTTAATCTGACTTCTTAGTAATAGATATTACGACGAACTTTTGCAACATACTTAGCAAGTCTAATCACTTGCTTGGTGTATCCGAACTCATTGTCATACCACACATAAAGTACGATGCCTTTTCCATCAGCACTTACAATCGTTGCTTCAGAGTCGAACACAGAGCAACACTCGTTGCCAATGATATCGCTTGAAACCAACTCTTCGCTGATGCTGTAGTAAATCTGATTTACCAAATCGCCATCCAATGCTTGTTTTCTAATGATTGCATTGACTTCCTCCTTAGTAGTAGGTTTATTTACATATGCGTGAATAATCGCTAGAGATCCGTTTGGAGTTGGCACACGCACTGCGTTAGCCGTTAATTTATTCGCAAGCTCTGGGATTACTTTCGTAACAGCTTTTCCTGCACCCGTCTCTGTAATAACCATGTTTACAGCAGCACTTCTTCCGCGGCGGCTCTTCTTGTGCATGTTATCCAACAAGTTTTGGTCGTTGGTATATGCGTGCACAGTTTCAATGTGTCCTTTGTCCAATTCCAAAGCATTGTTCACAGTGAATAAAATGGGACAAATAGCATTGGTAGTACAGCTTGCTGCAGAGAATATTGTTTCATTCTCAATATCCAAATCACGGTGATTGATTCCGTAAACGATATTAGGAACTTCCTTTCCGGGCGCTGTTAAGATCACTTTTGAAACACCGTTTGACTTCAAGTGCTTGCTCAATCCTTCGCGATCTTTCAACACACCAGTATTGTCAATCATCAACGCATTGTTGATGCCATATTGAGTGTAATCCACATTGCTTGGATCGTTTGTAGCAATCATGTGTACACGTTGGCCATTGATCAAAAGGGCTTTGCCTTCATAATCGATATCCACTGTGCCTTTAAATCTTCCGTGGACAGAATCATTTTCAAATAATGCCGCTCTCTTTTTCAAAGAAAGTTCATCATTTTCTCTGGTTACAATTGCTCTCAATCGCAATTGCTGACCCTTTCCAGCTTGTTTGATCAATTCGCGTGCAGCCAATCGACCGATACGACCAAAACCATACAACACAACGTCGCGTGGTTCGATGCTATTTCCTGCATCCATCATGAAGTTGTTGAGACGATCGTTCAAAAACTCACGATGAGATTTGTAATGTTCTCTTCCATTGAGCCATTCGCTAGCTAATTTTCCGATATCAATCTTAGCAGGCGCAAGCTCCATAGCGTAAAGCTCCTTTGCTAGATCTGCAGTATCGAAAATGCTGATTGGCTTTCCTACGACTTCCGCAGCGTACTTGTGCAGGCGAAGGATTTCTGTAACACTCGTATCCGCGAGATGATTGCGGAATAGAACGAGCTCAATTGATTTGTCAAAAAGCAATTTGCCTACGCTATTCGCAAGGTCAACCGCTGCTTTTTCTTGATTCACATACACCTGCAGTTCATTGCTGTAAGTGTCGTTTGCAAGCACAGATTGTGACATGTAATTAAATAATATTGGTTAAAAAAAATGGTTTGCCTCATCAGGGATTCATTGACCTGATTTTGCGGTGCAAATGTACTACACATTCAAACTGAATATGATGTAAAAAGGCATAAAAAAACCCCTTACTTTCGCAAGGGGTTGATATCACAATGAACAACTATTAATTTAATGAAAAGCCATAATAGGCCTTCGTTCCATTCGTATAAACTCCTTCAATCAATACATTTCCAGACTTCCCTTGAAGCGCAGCCTCCAATTGTTCTGGACTATCTATTTTTTGTCCATCAACTTTAGTGATGATAAATCCTCTCTGAATTCCAATAGACTTGAGCTTACCAGGAGTGATTGTTTCCACTTTAGCACCGCCTGTTATCTTCAATGCGTCTTTTTCGGAAGAAGAAGGAGCAGTAAACTGAGCACCTAAACTCTCCATTGAAATACCTGCCTTCGCAGTGAAATCCTCCAATTCTGCTTTACCATCTCTATTCTTCATGGTCACCTGCACCTCTTGCATTTTCCCACCTCTCCAAACAGTGACATTCACCTTATTGCCGGGGCGATATTTGATTACCTGCTCTTGCAATTGAGGAATATTCTTTACAGGAACACCAGCCACTTTGAGGATCACATCCCCTTCTTTCATTCCGTTGTCACCAGTTCCTTCAGTAAGTGCATTTACATAAACACCTGCAACCTCCGGCAATCCTTTTTCCTTTGCTTGTTCCTCAGTTACATCACTAATTCTAACGCCAATGAATGCACGTTGCACATTTCCAAATTCTATTAAATCTTCAGCAACTTTTTTTGCAATGGTCGTCGGCACAGCGAAAGAATATCCAGCATAAGCCCCTGTGCGGGAAGCAATAGCTGTATTGATTCCGATGAGTTCACCGCGAACATTAACCAAAGCACCGCCACTATTCCCAGGATTTACTGCAGCATCTGTTTGAATGAATGACTCCACTGGGAAAACCTCTTCCGAACGCGCGCGTTCAGAAAGAAGATTGATGTTTCTGGCTTTAGCACTCACGATACCTGCTGTCACTGTAGAAGTAAGTTCGAATGGATTACCAACCGCGAGCACCCACTGACCAACTCTCACATCATCACTGTTTCCCCACTGTGCTAGTGGTAGATTTTTTTCGTCAATTTTGATGACAGCGATATCTGTGCTTGGGTCTCGGCCAATGACTTTTGCCTCGTAATTTTTGTTATTGTTGAGCGTAACAGTCAATTTATCCGCCCCTTCTACGACGTGATTATTAGTGATAATGTAACCATCAGCAGAAATAATTACACCACTACCGCTCGACATTTGCACTTGCGGTTGCTGATTATAACCGAAGAAGTCAGCCCATGGGTTGTAGACATTCTGAACCTTTGATTCAGTTTTTACGTGAACTACCGCATTTACTGTTCGCTCTGCTGCACCAGTAAAATCAAGCGTAGCATCCGGAAGAGCGGCATATCCCGTAGCAACTACAGGTATAGTATTTTGGTTGGTTGTAAAAGGACTAGCGTTACTCTTAGAGATGAGAGAGTATGCGCCTAAAGCAACGGCGCCGCCCAAGAATGCGGCAACAAAAAGCATTAAATTCTTTTTCATCATAGTCTTTTAATATTTAATACAGTGACCCAAAATTAACAAATCGATCCAAATAGTATTGTGCATCTCATTCTTAAGTTTTGTTAAGCCTAGACACTCGTTCATCACAATGGGTTTAAACCTTTTTTAAGGTTTGATTGTTCCAATCATCTCAAATAAAGAGTACGTTTGCACCATGAATCGCAAGTTCTATTTTCTATTCTATTTCACCGTCTTTTTCGCAGCTATTTCTCTGATTGCTTGTGAAAAAGAAATTACTGTAGACCTACCTGAAGTGGGTTCAAAGATTGTGGTAGAAGGAACAATTGAACAAGGTCAGCCCCCAATTATTCTTTTGACCTACTCCCAAGGATATTTCGAGCCTACCAATCTTGCCTCTCTAGAATCATATTTTGTACGAGGAGCTACAGTTAGACTTTCTAATGGGACCATTACAGAAGATCTTACAGAGATATGTTCCGCCGATCTTAATGAAGAGCAATTAGAGTTGATTGCTGAGTTGGTCGGTTTTACACCAGAAGAATTAGCCAACTTTAATATTTGCGTCTACAGTACGTTGAATCCTGCTCTATGGGGCGAACTTGGTAAGACCTATGAATTAACTGTTACTAAAGACGAACACAACCTTTCAGCAAGAACAAAAATCAACAACCTTGTAGAACTCGACAGTCTCTGGTTCGGTATACCTAATGAAGATCCTGAAGATAGTCTGGGTTTCATTTTTGGAATCATTAAGGATCCTGATACGCTCGGCAATGCATACCGTTGGTATGCTAAGCGCATCAATCAATACCCTGCATGGGTCCCTGAGGAGTTCGTTGGACAGCAAAAAGATCAGAATTTTGTTGCACCACTTGGCTCCGTCTTCGACGATGTATTTTTTAATGGATTAGAGTTCGAGTTTGGCTACTTCCGTGGCACAGGCCCAAACCCATCTAAATTCGATGACTTGAATGAAGAAAGAGGTTTCTTCAAAAGAGGGGATACCGTAGTTGTCAGAGGTTGCGTCATCGACCTCGATGCCTTCAAATTCATAGACAGCTATGAAAATCAAATAGCCAATCAAGGAAGTCCGTTTGCAGTGCCCTATAATTTGAAATCAAATGTCCAAGGTGGACTTGGAGCCTTTATAGGTTATGGAGCCTATTATGACACTTTAATTTGCCAATAATGTGATTCTCGTCACGCAAATTAAAATCATCCTACAATAAATTTGCGTTATGTCAAAAGAGAAGAAATCCCTGTTAGTTTCGATGGTCACGCTGCAATGTCCGCAATGCAGAGAAAGTCACATGTATGAAAACCCGAATACGTACTCACTATCTAAACTAGGGGTCAATAAAAAGGTTTGTGATAAATGCGGCACCAATTTGCAGCCTGAGCCAGGTTTTTACTTTGGGGCAGCCTATGTGAGCTGGGCCCTAACAGTAGCTACATGGGTTGCTGTTCTCGTAGCATTAAAGGTTTTTAATGCACTTGGCTGGATTGAATTTGGCTTCCTTACGCACCCCGCTACATTCCTCTTCTCCGGAATTGGCGTCAGCATTGTTCTATTTCCATATATGTTCCGCCTGTCGCGCTCTATGTGGGCACATTTTTTCATAAAGCCAGAAGAAGTCGCATAATTTTCAATTCTCTTAACGCAGATTTAGCGCTTCATTCAACCCTTGGGCGTACTTTTGCGTCAATTATTACATCATGGTCAGGAAGATTGCGAGTGCATTGGTAGTGCTCGCCTCAATATTCAGCGTCAATACCCACGCACAGTGCATCGTTATCAATGAATTATTGATCAACGGTGAATCTTCATATGATGGTCAAAGCGCACCTGATACTGAAGAATGGATTGAGCTCTATAATACATGCTCAACACCCATAGATATCAGCTGTTGGGCCTTAGCCGACGATGATTTTGTTATTCGTTTTCCAGCAGGAACAATTATTCAACCCAATGATTTTTTTGTAATCGGCAGCGTAAACTCGAATGTGCCTGTTGATTTATTTCCTGCAACTTGCAATTGTGCCTCACCTTTAAATGCTACCATCATTTTCACAAATGGTGGAGAACAATTAGCCCTAATTGATGACAATGGAGCGATACAAGATGCCGTGATTTGGGGAGGTGGACAGAACGTTCCTTTTAGCATTAACAATTCAAATGGCGGTTGTAACAACATTACTACGAATGTGACAACTGCTTCTGCACAATTTGAAACACTCCCTCTTGTAAGCGGCACTCCTGGCGAGGGTTGTACCTACGCTCGTGCTTGCGATGGAAGCCCAACATGGGAAATTAGATGTGGATCAGAAATAACCGCTCAAGCTCCGAATGGAGATGTCGTTTTAGTTGACTTCGATGCAAGCGCTTCTAATATCTGTGTAGGTGCGTGTATAGATTTTTCAGATCTTTCAGTTGGCGATGTTAGTGCTTGGTCTTGGACATTTGAAGGCGCTACTACTCCTAGCTCTTCCTTGGAAAATCCAACTTCGATCTGTTACAATACCGCAGGATCTTTTGATGTAACTCTGACTGTCACAACTGATTGCGGAACATTCACAGAAACCTTTTCCAACTTTATTACAGTAAATACGCTTACACCATTTATGATCTCTGCAAATGGTCCAACTACTATATGTGAAGGCGAAACTCTTACTTTGAATACATCTTCACCAGGGGTTTATCAGTGGTATCTTGGCACATCGCCTATCAATGGTGCTACTGGAGCCTCTTTCGCACCAAGTGAATCGGGAGATTATTATGCTACTTCAGGAAGTGGGGCATGTCAAACCACATCGAACACAATTTCAGTAGTCATAAACCCGCTACCAAATGCTTTTATTTTCAATCCATCGACCTTAGGTGGTTGTGAGGGAGATGTCATTACACTAACATCCAATTCATCGACCGGAGTGCAATGGTATCTAAACGATATTGCAATCCCTGGAGCAACTTCAATCTCCTACGATGCGACTTTATCGGGTGACTACTCCATAGAGGTCACTGAAAATAACTGTACCGCCACCTCGAATGTAATTACACTCGAATTTTCTCCAATTCCTACAATCAGCCTTTCCCCTGCTGGCCCTCTCAATATTTGCCCTGGGACCGAAATTGTCATTACAGCTTCTGGAAGCTATGATAACTTCACTTGGCTGAGAGACAACGTGCCATTCAACAATAACGCTTCTAGCGCTACCATTAATGCAGCCGGAGAATACCAAGTTCTTGTAAGCAACGGAGGAAATTGTGAAGTCCTCTCCAACAGTGTTGTAGTAACGATTCTCGATGTGGATGCGATATCCATTAATGCAGAAAATAATATCACTGCGATCTGCCCAACGGCTACAACAACGCTAACCGCATCTTCCAACTTTACTAATTATAGTTGGGAAATGAATTCAAATACTATAGGCACGAATTCAAATACTCTCGTCAATGCCACAGTTGGAAATTATAGCGTTGAGGCAACAGATGCGAATAATTGCATTGTTACATCAAGTATTTCAATCACTGCCGCGGCAGTTCCTAACGCTACGATTTTACCGAATGGTGATGTAATCACATGCGAAGAAACATTTACTCTAACAGCTTCTGGGGGATCCAATTATCAATGGTTTCAAGACGATCAACCAATCGCCGGAGCTAATGGAGCAACATTTCTTGCAAATACAGATGGTGACTACGGCGTAACAGCTATAAATACTGCCGGCTGCGAAGACACAAGCAATCCCACTAATGTAGATTTTATAGAAGGGATTTTTCCTGAGATTTTGGGGCCCAATGCTCCCATTTGTGAAGGAAATGCAGCAACACTTTCTTTGAATGAAACTTTTACAAGTGTTGAATGGTCAACGGGAGAAACAACTCCAACACTAAATATTACAACTAGCGGAAACTATATTGTAAACGTCATTGACGCCAATGGATGCGAAGGCCAGGATGATTTTGAATACACTTTTATTAGCCTACCAAACGTAAACGCTGGTCAAGATGTTGATAGTGACTGCTCCGATGGTGCATTCCTAGAGGTAACTGGTGACGGTAATTTATCTTGGCTGCCATCGCCTTTCTTAAAAACTATTACTGAGACTTACGTCCAAGCAAATCCAAAACAGACTACCACATTTACAGCCCAAGCTGAACAGAATGGCTGTTATGCAACAGACGACGTAACTGTCACTGTAGATTGTACATTCTTATATGTCCCTAATACCATCACTCCAAATGGTGATGGTGTCAATGATGTACTACAAGTTGTAGGAACAGGAATCGGGGATTTCCACATTGCTATTTTCGATCGTTGGGGTAATGTAGTTTACGAGTCGATCGATATCAATCAAGCTTGGACGGGTGGTAAAAACGACTACTATGTGCAAGATGGCGTTTACAGCTATGTAATCACAGCTTATGATTTAGAAGGCCTTCCAATTACCGAAGACATTCAGATCTATGGAAGCGTTTTGGTCCTTCGATAATCAACCAAAATTTTGCATACTGACCAAAGCTTTGTAGACACCAGCTGCATTCATCAAAGCTTCATGTGTACCTTGTTCTACAATGACTCCATTCTGAACAACAACTATTAAATCTGCTTTTTGAATAGTGCTCAATCGATGAGCAATCACAAGCGAAGTTCGATTTTCCATTAATTTATTAATGGCATCTTGAACCAACTTTTCGCTCTGTGTATCTAGCGCACTAGTAGCCTCATCGAGAATGAGGATTGGTGGGTTTTTAAAGAGCGCTCGGGCGATAGCCAAACGTTGCTTTTGACCTCCGCTCAATTTGTTTCCTCCCTCGCCAACTACAAAATCATATTGATTTTCTAGCTTCAAAATGAACTCCTCAGCGTTTGCAATTCTAGCAGCAGCCTCTACCCTTTCCATCTGCACACCATTGCTTCCAAGACCGATGTTGTTGCGAACACTTTCATTAAATAAAATACTGTCCTGCGAAACAAATCCCATGTGTCTTCTGATAGATTCGGCTCTATACTTTGTGATTGGAATTCCATCAATCAAAACTTCACCAGAAGTGGGGTCGTAGAATCTCGCTAGCAATGATGCAATGGTCGATTTTCCTCCTCCACTTGCTCCAACCAGCGCAACTGTTTGCCCCTTCTTAATTTTCAAATCAATGCCTTTAATGACTTCTTTATCTTGGTAACCAAATCTGACATTCTTGAATTCAATTTCATTCTTGAATTCTTCTAGATCAATAGCTCCATTTTCATCAGAAACAGTTTCTGGGGCATTTAAAACTTCATTGATACGAACTAACGAAACGTGACCTTTGCTTATTTTGAAAATTGCGTCAGATAGTGCTCGTGCAGGAGGAATAATTTGAGAGAAAACTACCAAATAATAAATCAACAACTCACCTTCCATCTCACGAGCAATGACAACAGTTCCTCCAAAATATAGAATAACAGAAATGACTGATAAAGCTATAAACTCACTCATAGGTGAACTTAAATACTCTCTTCTGTAAAGCTTGTGCATCAAGCGATAGAAGAAGTCATTATTTCTGTCAAAGCGATTTTTAAATTGCTTTTCTGCATTGAAAACTTTAACAATACGAATACCAGCTAAGGTCTCATCAATAATGGAAGTCAGATCGCTCATGCTTCCCTTACCTCTTTTCGCTGCATTCTTCAAACTTTTTGCAATCACTGAAATCAAAAAGCCGCTCACCGGCAGGAATATCAAAGCAAAAAGTGTGAGTTTCCAACTAATTAAAAAGAGTGTCACCATCATCGAAATAATGAGGATGGGGGATTTGATCACCGCCTCGATTGCTCCAATAACAGAAAACTCAATTTCGGTAACATCATTCGACATGCGAGAAATGATATCTCCTTTTCTTTCATTTGAAAAATAAGACATCGACAATCGCAAGATTTTCGCATACATATTTTCTCTGAGATCTCTGCTTACCGCTGTTCTGATTTTAGCGATACTTAACATGCTCAAGTAACCAACGATATTCTTCAAGAGCGCCAATACAACTATCGTCAAACACATCCACATCAGCGCTCTGCCCTGTCCGTTCATTTGAATATAGTCGTATAACTTTACATTCAAATCATACCAAAGATGTGCTACTAAACCCGCGGTATCTGCGGGCGGTTGCGGCGCTTCATCAGTTCCAAATAAAATTTTCAGAAATGGCACCAACGCCCCGAATGTGAACAATGAAAAAATCGCATTCAGTACGTTGAAAATAAAATTCGAAAGAAGATCACTTTTATAAGGACTTACCAATCGAAATATGTCGCGGAATTTATTCATTGATTATTGTGGTAGTTCCGAGGTCAACATATCAATTCCAGTATAATTAGAAGGCGTAATAACTCGGAGTTCTGCTTTCACTTTTTCATCCACCGCAAGCGTTTCAATGAACTCTTGAATGTCCTTATGTTCAATAGATGCCTTTCCTCTTGTAAGTGCCTTTAAAGCCTCGTAGGGCTCTGGATACATTTCTCTGCGCAAGATGGTTTGAATAGCCTCGGCAACCACTGCCCAGTTGTTTTCTAAATCTCTCTTCAAAGCACTCTCATTCAACAAGAGTTTGCCCAACCCTTTTTCAATTGAGTTCAACGCTATAATCGTGTGAGCCATCGGTACACCGATATTTCTCAAAACCGTACTATCCGTCAAGTCGCGCTGAAGTCTGCTAACCGGCAACTTCGATGCAAAATGCTCTAGCAATGCATTCGCAACACCGAGATTACCTTCCGCATTTTCAAAATCGATTGGATTCACTTTATGAGGCATCGCAGACGAACCGACTTCACCTTCCTTGGTTTTTTGCTTGAAATAATCCATAGAAACGTAAGTCCAAATGTCACGACACAAGTCGATGAGAATGGTATTCGTTCTTTTAATGGCGTCAAATGATGCGGCGAGATTATCATAGTGCTCAATCTGAGTTGTAATCTTCGAGCGCTTTAATTCCAATTTATCCGCTAAAAATTTATTTGCAAAGTCAACCCAATCTATCTGCGGATAAGCTACATGGTGTGCATTGAAGTTGCCCGTGGCGCCACCAAACTTTGCAGAATATGGTGTTTCTTCTAAACGTTCTAATTGCTCATCCAATCGCTCAACAAATACATAGATCTCTTTTCCGAGTTTCGTTGGAGATGCCGGTTGGCCGTGTGTTCGAGCCAACATCGATTGATCTTTCCAATCGGTAGAAAGGTTGACCAATTTTTCAATGATACGATCCACAGCTGGGATGTAAGATTCCTCTACTGCATCTCTGAAGGATGCGGGAATGGCAGTATTATTAATATCTTGAGATGTCAATCCAAAATGGATAAACTCTTTGTATTTCGATAATTCTAAGCGATCAAATTCTTTTTTGATAAAATACTCTACTGCCTTTACATCATGATTGGTCACTTTTTCCAAGTCCTTGATGGCGGTGGCATCCGCTTCGGAAAGGGTCCAATATATTTTTCTTAATTCAGGAAAAACGGATGCAGGAACATCTTTTAATTGTTCCAATGGGATTTCACAAAGAGCAATGAAATACTCAATCTCCACCCACACGCGGTATTTGATCAATGCAAATTCACTGAAATACCCAGCCAACTGTTCGGTTTGCTTTCTGTAACGCCCATCTACGGGGGAAATCGCTGTTAAAGGAGTCAACTCCATTTTTTCCAAAATATTAATATGCCGGCAAAAATACGAATTACCGAGTTGTAGATTGCTTTACATTCGTACCGAAGAAACTTATTTGTTATGAAATTACACACAGTAAACACGGGCTTTTTCAAATTAGACGGCGGCGCAATGTTTGGCGTTGTTCCCAAATCAATTTGGCAAAAAACAAATCCCGCGGATGAAAACAATATGTGTACTTGGGCCATGCGCAGTTTGCTTATTGAAGATGGTAATCGCCTAATCCTTGTTGACACTGGAATTGGTAACAAACAAAGTGAGAAATTCTTCAGTCATTATTACCTGCATGGCGATGATTCCCTCGATTCAAGCCTGAACAAACTGGGCTTTAAGAGAGAAGACATTACGGATGTATTTCTAACCCATTTACATTTCGATCATTGCGGCGGGGCAATTGAATTTGATGCATCAAAAGAAGCATTTCGCCCTGCATTTACAAACGCTCATTTCTGGTCAAACGAACGTCATTGGCAATGGGCTACAGTGCCCAATGCGCGCGAGAAAGCTAGCTTCTTATCTGAGAATATTCTTCCAATTCAAGAAAGTGGACAACTCAAATTTATCCAAAGAACTGCGGATAAAATGGAGCAATCCGAACTCGGTTTTGGAATCACGTTCGTGGATGGACACACTGACAGTATGATGATTCCTCGTGTTCAATACAAAGGAAAAACTATCTGCTTCATGGCAGATCTACTCCCTAGTACCGGGCATATTCCACTTCCTTACGTAATGGGCTATGACACGCGACCTCTTATCACTCTTGAGGAGAAAGGAAAATTCTTGAAAGAGGCAGCTGACAACGGATACGTGCTCGTCCTAGAACATGATAGCGTAAACGAGTGCTGTACGGTAGCCAACACCGAAAAAGGAATCAAACTGGATCAGGTTTTTCGACTTGACGAAATCTAATTAGAACGGATTCACGCGTTGTTCCTTTACACGATCTTTAGGGGGCGTGTAATTTGGATTCTGCTTGGTGTCCGGATCATAATCAAACAAACGATTATCCTTGATAATCGTATCGACATAAGTCGGCACCATTTCTTCCCAACCGGAGTAACCGTTTTTGATCATATCCAACACATCCTTTGAATAGATATCAATCACATCTGGATTGTAGTCTTCAATATCCATCAGACGCTTATTGTAACACAAATAGTCGAACAGCGGCTTCAATCGTGGATGAATAGGACAATTCTTCGAAGTAATCATTTGTCCTGTTTCGCTATCCTTCCAAGGATAGAGATATATCTTCAAATCTCGGCTGAATAATATTCCGAATGCCTCAAGAATACCGCCGTTGATATCACGATAATATTTTTCATTGAATAACTCCATGAGCATGTTCGCGCCCATGATAATACCCATCCTCTTTGATGTATATTTTGAGAAATATTCAACTAGCTTGTAATACTTCGAGTAGTTTGAAACAAGCACCGTTTGGCCCAAGGAGCAAAGAATATCCGCTCTGTCCAAGAAGTCTTGCTCGTCAATGTCTCCAGAAGCACGAAGATTATTCAGCGTGATCTCAAATAAAACCTGAATATCATCTTGAACCACACGATGCTCTTTTTCAAAGAGCTTCATGCCTTTCATGATCATATCAATATTCACTTTTGTAACAGGTCTGAAACTACCACGAATCGCAAGGATATTCTTTTTGTAAAGAACGTCCGCCGCCTGAAGATTTCTGCCGTCCGGTGAGAAAATAACGGCATCCGTCATTCCATTTTTCACCAACTGCAATGAAAGCAAACGATTGTCCACGTTGTCGAAATCTGGACCAGTCATTTGAATCATATCAATCTCCACTTGATCGCGTCCAATTTCATCATACAAGCTCAAGAGAAGTTCTTTTGGCTTATTGTAAAAAAAGTAGCAGCCGTAGAGCAAGTTGACACCCAATATTCCAACAGAAGCCTGCTGCAACAGCGCATCCGGCTCGTGTAGTCTTGCGTGAATGATTACCACATTCGGCTCTTTGTTAGGATCGGTTTGGAATTTCACCCCCATCCAACCATGGCCTTGGACTGTCTTTGAGTAATTGATTGTTGCGAAGGTGTCCGCGAAAGAAAAGAATTTTTTATTCGAATGATCTTTACGATTCAAGCGAACTTCCATGAGTTTATACTCATGATTTAGCATATTTACGAGGCGAGGCTTGCACACATATCGTCCCTTTTCCTCCTTACCATAAATCGCATCACTAAAGTCTTTGTCATACGCACTCATGGCTTTTGCAATGGTGCCGCTGGCACCGCCTGCACGAAAGAAGTGTCGAACGACCTCTTGACCTGCACCAATCTCGGCAAATGTCCCATAAATCTCTGGGTTGAGATTGATGCGAAGTGCTTTTTGACTTGCTGATAAGATAACTCTTTCTAATTCCACGATGCTCACCTTTTATTGTGTGACAAAAGTAACGATTAATCCACCCGCTAGTTGTGTATCGTTATCAGTTGTTTACAAGCGAATGAGGAAAAGTCCCCACCACTATTTTGACTCTACAATTTTTTGGAGCTGCTCTATGGCTACGAGTGTCGCAGGACAGCGATGAAGATTCGCTGTATAAACTTCAATCTGATCTTTAAAGTCTTTTCGATACAAATGTGGGAAGGTAGCACAATCGTGAGGTCTCAACTCATAAACTGTACACAAACCATTTGCTACATCGAAGAATTGACAAGGCGTTGAAGCATTCATGATATCACCGGTCGACTCTTCGGTGTATAGCCATTTGTCGTAAAACTCGGTGTATGTCATTCCCAATCGTGCAGCTAATTTCTTCACCTCCGACTTTTTCCAAGTAGGAGTCATGGTCATGCAGCAATTGCCACATTTCTGACAATCAATTTGCTTCCAAGCCTCTGCTTCCGCGGCTTTAGTGAATTTGCTGAGTTGGGGAATATTCTTCTTCGCTAGCTTTTTAAGAAAAGCTGTGAGCACTTTTTTCTTTCGATAAGCTCTATTTCGATATGTCGCTACGTTAATCTTATCGTTCATACGAGAAAAGAAAAAAAGTAAAAGGCAAGCCCCTTATATCGCACCGCTACAACCACCTGCCTTTGCTGCCTTCCGACCCTGGAGGATTGGGCGGGAGCTGGTCGTATAAGACTTGCCTTTCGGGCGCGAATGTAGAGCACTTTTTTCAAATATCGAAAGTTTAATATTTATATCCTTTTAAATATTATTCTTGCACATCGCGTATACCTTTGCTGAAAAGCAGGTTATATCTGCTTTTCACCATCATTTTTTTTCTACTATGACAGATGTCTCCATCGTAATACCATTGCTGAATGAAGCGGAATCCCTTCCGGAACTTCATAATTGGATTAAGAAAGTAATGAATGATCATCAACTTTCTTATGAGGTCATTTTCATAGACGATGGTTCTACGGATGAGTCGTGGCAAGTCATCAACAACTTGAAGAAATCTGATCATTCCGTGAAAGCGATTCGCTTTCAACGCAATTATGGAAAAAGTGCTGCGCTCCATGTTGGATTTGACATGGCCGTTGGAGCGGTTGTCGTGACGATGGATGCAGATCTTCAAGACTCCCCAGATGAAATTCCAGAAATGAGAAGGATGATTCTCGAAGAGGGATACGATCTAGTGAGTGGATGGAAGAAAAAAAGATATGACCCCATTTCAAAAACAATTCCTACAAAGCTCTTCAATTGGACCACCCGCAGGATGAGCGGAATCTATCTTCATGACTTCAATTGTGGACTGAAAGCTTATAGAAGCAATGTTGTGAAGGCTTTAGAAATTTTTGGAGAGATGCACCGCTACATTCCAGTAATGGCCAAGAAAGAAGGCTTTCAAAAGATTGGCGAAAAAGTAGTAGAACATCGAGCAAGAAAATATGGTACATCTAAGTTTGGCTTAGAGCGTTTTATTAATGGATTTCTTGATTTGTTGACCATTACCTTCATTTCTCGTTTTGGAAAAAAACCAATGCATTTCTTTGGATCATTCGGATTGCTCATGTTCATTTTTGGTTTAGGAGCATTTACATGGATTGGAGGCAATAAAATTTGGGCACTGCTCAATGACTCCTATGAGAAAAATATTGCTGATCAATCAATATTCTATATCGCTCTTACAGCAATGATCATCGGAAGCCAATTCTTCCTGGCAGGATTCATCGGCGAACTCATCGCCCGCAATTCCGTCAAACGCAACGATTACAAGATTTCAGAAACGATTTAGGATTACTCTCAAAACATAATTTCACTAACCGTCAAGGTTAATCTCCTCGAATCTCGCTTTTTGTAAAAAGACTCGCCTAGTTTGTACTCTGTGTATGTTTTGCCTAGAAAGCCAGGTTCTAATTCATAGATGTAGTAAAATTTGCCTTCAAGAAAATGCCCCAACCTGATTTGGCATAGAAATCTTATGTCACTCAACTCGAGAATTTTCGTGTCTATGGTGCTAGGATTTTTATAATGCAATTCATCTTCATTAAGGTGACTTGATCTGAGGTGGTTTAGCCTATCTTTTCTGATTTCTAGAAGAATATTTACATCCTTGTTTGACCCAATGATTCCGCTGGCAATGAACATACTGTCGTTCAAGCTCGCTAAACCCATTAACTTACTACCTCCATTCTCTGTGAAATAAGAAATTATATTATCTAAAGTTAGTGGAAGGAGATCAGGCATAGATTGAGCCGACTTCCATCCATCTACTCCAACATCTAAAGAGTCAACCACTTCAAATTGCTCATTCAAAAGAAAAAATTCTGGTCGATCCATCTCACAGAAAACTACTCTGTTTCCAACCAATTTTACTAAGTCCCCTTGGGAGAAATACATTAACTCTGGCACTCTGATTTTCCTTGAATAAGTGTGTATTACATTAAAATCATAGTCGTAGGCTTCAATTAACAAGGAACGACCGTAGAGTTCATTTGAATCTGCTCCCCAGCCGACAGTGTTGTCGTTAGAGAATTCCAATTTATCAATTTTCTCAGACACGTGTAAAGATTTTACCCACTTGAAATCTTGATCAAAAAAAGAAACTAATCCAAAAGTGTGGACTATCAAAAATTTGTCTTTTTTCCCCAGTGTGTGAACTATATCCCAAAGTAAAATATCCTTCGGAAATTCTAGGACTATATCTTGGACGTCGCTAGAAAAGTCTTTGAAATATTTCAAGACTACATGGTTGTTATCGTCAATTCTTGAAGCAATCAAAAGTCCATTATTCCATCGACACATCGCAGATCTTGAAAAGAGTTGATTGTCATCATCTGAGTACTCAAATTCTTGAATTGAAACCAGATTAAAATAGGGTACTTCCAGTTGACCGCTAATCTGAGATTCTCCAACAGTTGGATATAGTAGGAGACAAACTAAAAAAAATTGTACACTAAAACGCATAAGATCGATCGATAATTAGGCTCCTGAAATTTAGCATAAAAAAAGCCTCTTGAGATTCAAGAGGCTTTTTCAATATCATTTCACCAAGTTTATTGCTTCACGAATGAATGCGTCTTCACTTGGTCTCCGTTTTGGATTTGCATAAAATAGTAACCTGCTGACAAGAACGAAACATCGAGGTTTGTTCTATATGCTGAGTCAGTTGTCTTGATAAACTCTTCACGAACAAGAGAACCGTCCATTCCGATGATCTTCATTCGGATGCCTTCTTCTTGTTGTACATCTGTTACCTCAAGCACCATGTTACCACCTGTTGGGTTTGGATAAAGAGTTACATCAAACTCATATGATGGATTCATGATGAAACCACTGTTGTCGTTGTAAACACATGATCCATCATCGAATGTAGCGTATGGATTAAAGTTAAATGCTAAAGAATCTGTACAACCTTCAATCTCAGCGCACATCGAATTGATTCCAACAAGGTTTGAACCCACAGAACCCCAATCCAAGGTACCTTCACTGTAAGCAGTTGGTCCAGAAAGCACGTAGTACGCGCCATTCCAGCCATCACCCCAAGTGTCTTCCATTACAAGGGTATAGCAACCGCTTGGAACACATCCGTAAACTACGTTTGTTTCCCAGCTTCCGAAATTCTCTCCGAACAATACGATTTCACCATCTTCATTCAACAAAGAGAATCCCACTTCAGAACCCCAAATTTGTGTTTGAAGCACAACGCTGATAAATTCTTCAGTGCAATCGCTTTGATAGATGCATGTTCCGTCGTCTGCTGTTGCCAAATAGTTATAGTTGAATGCAGCTGGATCCGTGCAACCGTTGATAGCTGGGCCGCAACCTTCGGTGTTTAGTCCAAAAGCTGCCGTTCCTTCCAATCCGTTGATCAAATTGAGTGATGCAACCCATTCACCATTGGCAATAACCTCAAGCGTACCGTTGTCCCAACCGTCGCCAAATGAGTCAAACATCATCACAGTATAACAACCATCCCCAAGACATACATAAGAAGTGCCCGCACCATTGTATGCTACCATTTCACCGTTCTCATTGTAAACGGCATATGACATTTCTTGCAACCAGTAACTTCCGCCTAAAGTGAAAGTGACCATGTTTTGAAAGCAATCTTCTGCATATACACAACCCCAGTTCTCTGTTGCAAGTGGATCAAAATTTAATGCCGTTGGATCTGTACATCCATAATAAGGATATTGACAAGAGCCATCTTCTATTGTAGCTTCAGCATTATAGTTTAATGCATTAGGATCAGTACAGCCAGGAATTATCACCGGGCCGCAAGTTCCGTCAATTGAGAAAACTGTAGAAGCATATTGAAGGCCTGAAGAAAGCGAAGTACCAGACAATTGTACACCGTTTATTGTGATATTGTAGTAACCACCATACCAGCCATAAGGACCAGCATTATTTATCATATTCACCGTGTAGCAAGTGCCAGGAACAAGACAAACATTGAAATATTCAATTGCACCGCTGGTTAGATTATCAACGTAAATTACTTCGTTGCCTTCACCGTCCAAGATTTGCATTTCCAATTGCTCTCCATTTCCGAATGCACATACATACAATGAAGCAATCGTTCCGTTGATAGCGCAGTATTCACAAGACCCATCATCAAATGATGCTGAATAATCAAAGTTCAAAGCATTTGGATCAGTGCAGCCACTGTAGATACAAGAACCATCGCTAATTTGTGCTTCAGAATTATAGTTATCTGCATTAGGGTCCATACATCCAGCTACTGGTCCGCACGTTCCATCAATGCTAAAGGAAACAGATTCCGTTTGAGCATTATCGGAAAGTTCGTCGTGGATATACTGAACACCATTTCCGTTAATCCAGAAATATCCATTATACCAACCGAATGGTCCAGTATTATTGGTCATTACTGCCGTATAACATTCTCCAGGGGTCAAACAAATATCTGCATGCTGGATTGCCCCATTAGAACCTAATAGCTCAACAATAGAATTACCATTAGAGTCGAAAATCTCAACTTCTAATTGGTATCCATTTGAGAAAGTACATAAATAGAAATCTCCAATTACGGAACCCGTTCCACTGCAATACTCGCATGAGCCATCATCCTGTGTCGCCTGATAGCTATAGTTAAGAGCAGTAGCATCTGTACATCCTAAAATGATACAAGAGCCATCTTCGACGTTTGCATCAGGGTTGAAATTGGTAGCTAATGGATTGGTGCAACCTGCGGTTACCTCATAACTTTCAATTGAGAAAGTGACGGCGCCAGTGCAAGCTGTATTGAAGTCACCAACTCTTAATAGGTAAGTGTTACCCGGAAGTAATGCCACATTAAGCTGTGATTGAAGGCCGCAACCATCATCATTACTTGCTACTAAAAATGTGTTATCGTTTTCACTTAAAGGACATGATGAATATAACCATAAGCGAGTATCGCAAGTGTTAAGTCCACACATTGAAATAAGATATTGCCCCGCTACTGTCGGTTCGATCACATACCAGTTGTCCTCGTAAGGCCCGGTATTGACAGAAGGAATCGTAAGAGGTTGGGCTGATAGACAACTTTCTCCGGGTAATTGAGAGAGTGCTACCAAAGTTTGAAAAGCAAACACAAGAAGTGCAGCGATTCTTAGGAGTAGATTTGGTTTCATATAGGGTTGGTTAAGGGCGATTTTGGTATGGCTAATATATCCAATTTCCCTGAAAGACAACCAAGTATGAAAAAAAGTTGCATTATGTTAAGAAATCACTCCGCTGCCGATTGATTCATTTTCGAGGTACCATGCTGCAAACTGTCCAGAAGCCACGCCACGTTGAGGTTCTTCGAAAATGACATGTAATCCGTCACTCACCTTAAATAGTTCAGCCCCCACCAATTCTTGTCGATATCTTATACGGGCTTTGTAAAAAGCTCTTTGACCTTCCTTCAACTCTAAGTCAGGCCTAATCCAATGAATATCAGCATTAGGAATAAAAAGACCTCTTCTATATAGGGCAGGGTGGTTTTCTCCTTGTCCTGTGTAAACTCTATTCTCCGATGTGTCTGTGTGCACGATGAATAAAGGTTCGGCCTTACCGCCCACTCCCAAGCCCTTTCTTTGACCTATGGTATAGTAGTGGGCTCCGTTATGAGTACCTACTTTTTTTGAAGGAACCCCTCTAAAAACGTGCGGTGCCGAAGCTACAGCGGCATCCTCAAATGTCAGAACTGGTCTGTCATAAACAGAAAAGAGCGATCCATCCGCAGGAACCTCAACCACCTCGCCTGCCTTAGGCTGAAGTTGCTGTTGCAAAAAGGTAGGAAGCTTCACTTTTCCGATAAAACAAAGACCCTGGCTGTCTTTCTTCTCTGCCGTTGGCAATCCAATCTCTTTTGCAATCTCCCTTACTTGTGGTTTTTGAAGATGACCTATCGGAAATAGAGCTTGTGACAACTGTTCCTGAGAAAGTTGACATAAAAAATAGCTCTGGTCTTTATTAGGATCTGCCCCAGCTAAAAGCTGATAGATGGTGCGGCCATTCTCATCTGTAAATTCAGATTTCTGGCAATAATGACCCGTTGCCACAAAATCTGCCTTTAGATTTTGAGCCGCTTTTAAGAAAATGTCAAATTTGATTTCACGATTGCAAAGAACATCAGGATTGGGTGTGCGGCCCATTTCGTATTCACGAAACATATAGTCCACGATTCTCTCCTTGTATTCTTTGCTTAAATCGAGCACATGGAATGGAATTCCGAGGTGCTCTGCCACGAGCATTGCGTCGTTGCTATCGTCTATCCAAGGGCATTCATTATTGATGGTCACAGATTCATCGTGCCAATTGCGCATGAATATGCCAACAACTTCGTACCCTTGCTCTTGCAAAAGATAAGCAGCAACGCTTGAATCTACCCCTCCAGACAATCCGACAACTACCCTTTTATTCATGTCGCAAAATTAGTGGAGGAAATGTTTTTAAAAAAGTAAAGCGCCTCATAACGAAACTTTTTACATAATATTTTGAAAAAAAGTAGGAACAATTACATTTGTAAGTGGCAACCCTTTTTAGTGGAGGCCGTCTAAACATTGAATTCAGTGAGTGAAGATAAGCAATTTAAACAGCTAATTGACGGATGTCTCCAAGGAGACAGAAGATCGCAACAGGCTGTTTATAAGCTACTTTACGGTAAAATGAAGGCGGTTTGTCTTCGTTATACACGGGATTCAGATCAGGCAATGGATGTCCTCCAAGAAGGCTTTATTAAGGTCTTCCAAAATATGGAAAGATATTCAGGGTCGGGGTCATTCGAAGGCTGGGTAAGAAGAATCATGGTTAACCTTTCGATCGATCGATTTCGAAAGTCTAAAAATGACTTCATACTTATGAATGACGCCATGAGTGCGGAACAGTGGGAAGATGAAATTGAAGAAGAAGAATTGGCCGAACAGGACCAATATGATTTTAAACCCCACCAGATAATTGAAGCTATGCAACAATTATCACCCGCTTATAGAACGGTCTTCAACCTTTACGTTTTTGAAAATTATACGCATCAAGACATTGCAGATGCATTAGGAGTGAGTGTAGGGACTTCCAAAAGCAATTTTGCGAAGGCCAAACGCAATATGAAAAAGATACTTATAAAGAACTACGGCAACGCGAATGAGTAATAAGTTTACCCCATTTGAGGATAAAATACGAGAGTCTCTAGAGCACTACGAATTACCATTCGAGGCTAGTAGCTGGAACGATCTTGAAAACCGAATGAAAGGCAACGGAGCCAACGCCAATACATGGGTTGTTGCCCTCGTAGCCGCTTGTGTTTTCACTGCTATTGGTTCTTACACCTTGTATAAGTATAGTTTCAATCTAGTTGATGCCAAAAAAGGACATGGCATCGCTCGCTTTGAATCAACAGCTCGTGTTTCAAATTCTCCAGCATCCATTGCTACAGAAACAGCGACAGAAAATACTACTTCAGAAAACACTGCTCTTGCAGCTAATAACTCTTCGAATCTCACTCCATTAGTTATCAATTCAACTAATACCAGTGCTTCGACACAGACAACTATTCCTACGGAAAATATAATTGCTGAAACAACAGTACCATCGAACGAAATCATCTTGCCAAAGAGCTCTTCTGCGCTTTCTGTAAGACCAAGTGTCACCACATCTTGTGCTGGTGGCGAAATCGACTTCAATGCGGTAAACGGTCCAAATGAAGGTAGTTACTTGTGGAACTTCGGTGATGGTAACTTCTCTAACAAGCCTAATCCAAAACACAAATACGTAAAGCCAGGGGTGTATGATGTATCGCTTTCAATTACTTCGAAGAAAGACGGCCAAATCAACACAACTGTGATGAACGACTTAATCACCATCCACCCTGCCCCTAATGCAGAATTTGAATGGGATTTTGTAAACAGTGCCAGCGAAGAGCCAACAGTGAAAATCATCAATACCAGCGAAAACGCTACGAGCTACAACTGGAAATTTGGTGATGGCTCAACTTCTAACGTAATCAGCCCAATCCGCTCATATACAGACAGAGGTAAGCAAATGATTGCTCTAGAAGTCTCTAATGAATGGGGTTGTGCGGACAGCAAAGTGAAGTACATCCACATCAATCAAGATTACAATTTGATGGCTCCTGAGAAATTCAGTCCAAAGACCAGTGTCTTTATGCCTGAAGGTCTGAAGCAAGGAAAGTCACAATTCAAGTTGACGATCTACAACGGTGAGAAACCAATCTACGAAACAACTAACAAGACCAAAGGATGGGACGGAACACTTCCATCTGGAGCTACAGCTGTAGCCGGTGATCAATATCCCTGGATTGTGATCATTTATAACGACACCACCAAAGAAGAGAAATACTTCAGCGGCATTGTAACGATTCTTCCTTAACCAAAACCAACCAATAAACCAAAAAAGAGTCCCGACACCCTGTCGGGATTTTTTTTGCACTTTCCCGAGTTATTAACACCTGTTAATAACTCGGGATTTTGTACCTTTGCACCTCCTAATCCGTGCACCTAACCACCAATGAGAATTATCTTCCTGATAATTAGCGCTATCCTCGTTCATATTGGACAAATCGCCCATTCTCAGGTGACAGTTGTGCCCGCCTCATCGAGCTGCAATTGTAACGGCAGTTTCACCTACACACCTTATCCTGGATCACCAACAATTTTCCAAGTACAAGATTTTTCTAGCGCGGTTATCCTGAATGCAGGCGAACCAAATGGAAGTCTAACTATGAATAATCTCTGCGGGTCTATATTCTTGGTTACTGCAACTTCACCACTAGGGTCCACACAAGCCTTCATTCAAGTCAATGCACTTGGCGCTGGAATAGGAACTGCAAACACTGCAAACATTTGCTCTACAAGCGGAAGTGTGAATTTGACCACTTATCTCGGTGCTTTTTCTGCAGGTGGAATCTGGAGACGCCCGAATGGGACAACCTTCAATGGTGTATATAACCCTCTAGTCGAAAATGGCGGTATTTACTCTTACTCTCAGAATATCGCCGGCTGTATCGTAACTACAGGTGTATTGGTCAATGAAATTCAAAATGCAAATGCTGGCTTGCAAACAACCATTTTGATTTGTGATAACTACAACCCGTTCTTCATGACGGACTTTCTAAATGGGAACCCGGACTATGGCGGAACTTGGCTAGATGCCTCTGGCAACACGGTGAGCGGTTTTTTTGACCCAGCTACTACACCTAGTAGTTCCTATGTCTACATGATCGACAATGTGCCTGGATGCAATCCTGTATTTAACACCTTAGTCATAGACGTGAATGTAACCCCTGACGCAGGCGGTGATGCAAGTTTGGTGGTATGTGATAATGCTGCACCTTTTAATCTCTTCGATCAATTAGGAGGGTCTCCTGATAATAACGGAACTTGGTATGGACCTAACAACACTCCTACAGATAATATTTTTGATCCCGCGACTGACGCATTAGGAGTATACAGATACGTTGTGAGTGCTCTTGTTCCTTGCCAAACACAAGAAGCAGAAATTAGCATTGCATACACACCGAACGATCCTTCGGGCGAGCCGAGCGCATTGACAGTGTGTGCTAATGGGCCATCTTTTGACATGACGGCTGAGCTGAATGGATCACCAACATTCGGAGGTATTTGGAGAAATTCTTCAAATCAAATTGTAAGTAATATTTATAATCCTTCCACCGCCACTCCAGGAACATACACCTACCTTTTCCCAAATGTTGGATGTAGTCAAATCGGAGCCCAATTGATCGTGCAGGAAGAATTACCTCCCAATGCTGGTAATGATGTCATCACAGAACTTTGTCAATCTTCAACACCTCTCAATCTTTTTAGTCTTGTAAGTGGTGGTAGCAATAGTGGTAATTTCTATAATTTAAATCAAAACACATTTCCAAGTCCTGCAGACATTTCTTTTAGCCAGCTGATATCTCTTACCTACGAAGTGACGGGCACATTTTGCCCAACGGACATTGCCAACTTCACAATAGGAATAGTGAGTCCACCTGCAATCCCAGAAGATATTTTCTTAGAGTATTGCACCATAGATAATCAAGTAGATTTAAACTCGAATTATCCTAGCATCGCATTTCCTCAATGGACAAATGCGGCAGGAAATATTGTTTCCTCTCTTTTTGATCCTGCAACGGATTTATCACAGACTTTAACCATCACGTCGCTGTCAAATAATGCTTGCCCTAACTTTGAAGCTGAAGCTGAGATTACTGTCAATGCTCCGTTGTTTGCAGATCAAAATTATTTTGTTGATGTGTGTATCACAGACACTCCTTTTGAATTAGATCCTTTTCTATCAAATGGAGAAATAGGACTTGGTCAATGGTGGAATCAGTTGGGTGCTCCTGTTGCAACGCCTGTTCCGATTTCGATTCCTGGGCAATACAACTTCAATTATATCAGTAATGAAATTGGAGCATGTCCTGACAACGTTGTTACCCTTGAATTAAATGTATCTGATAGTATCAATGCAGGGTTAGATTCAGCTATCGAAATATGCGGAGATGACGAACTCTTCGATTTGATTAATCTTCTTTCTAATAACGTCGATCAAAGCGGACAGTGGTTCTTCGAAAGCAATGCATTACCTTCTTCCGTAATAGACCCCGCCTTATTGAACTCAGGTATATACATTTATCAATTACCAGCAAACATTGGATGTCCGCTTGATGAAAGTGAACACTCTGTGACAATAAGAACACCGATTGTTGCGGAAGCTGGTATTGCGCCTACCATCTGCTCTGGAGAAGCCCCTGTTACCATTGGTTCAAGTTCACTACCAGGAGTAAGCTACAGTTGGTTTCCAGCAAATAATATTTCTAATATCAACGCTGCCAATCCTGTTGTAAGCATTGAAAACACCACCACCCAACCAATTTCGCAGGAATATTTTTTGACAATCAATGATGGTGTGTGTGAAGATATTGATTCGGTTACCGTGGTGGTTAATCCATTGCCAATCGTGCAGTTGACAAATGAAATTGAATTGTGCTTAGGAGATGAAATTACATTGAGTGCACAAGGAAACTATGATTTCATTTGGGGTCCTTCACAATTATTCTCAAACAACACTTCACCCACTCAAACGATTTCTCCCATCAACGATGCAACTATTTTTTTACAAGCAACAAATTCATTCAACTGCGTCACATCAACTACCGCAGAAATCGTAGTGCATCCGTTGCCAGAATTATTTTATGAATGGGAATTCCAAGAAAGTTGCTCTCCTTTTATACTCGAACTGAATCCATATTTAGACCTTGAAAATTACTCCTCTGGCCAATGGTATTTGGGAAGTCAATTGATTTCTGAAAACGATTCCTTGAGCTATATAATTGAAGAGGCCGGTACCTATGATTTGATATTTGCTGCCCAAAGTGAAGAAGGCTGTCAAGCGAATTGGGAATTCCCTCAAGCTATCACCGTTCACCCCTATCCTATTTCCAATTTTTCTTGGTCGCCAAGTAATCCCACATTGATTCAAAATGAAGTGACGTTCGAGAGTACAAGCATTGATGCAGTCAGTTATAATTGGTCATTTGGTGATGGAGAAATTTCTAATCTCGAAAACCCAATTCATGAATATGAAACAGAAGAAGCGAAGTCATATCAAGTGTGTCTGCAAACAGCTTCTTCGTATGGATGCTTGGATACATTGTGTAAGACACTTTACATTGAAAACGACTATGTATTCTTCGCTCCTAATTCCTTTACCCCAAATAATGACGGCTTGAATGATATATTCAAACCAATATTAAAAGGGTTCGAGGAATCAACCTATGAGTTGTTGATTATAGATCGTTGGGGAACTGTTATATTCAATACCAATGATGTTGAGCAAGGATGGATGGGCGATGTTCGCGGTGGAGAGAATTATGCGATGGACGGCATTTATACATGGCAAGTAAAAGTCAAGGTTGATCTTATCGCAGACTACCAAGTGTACTCTGGCCATGTACTTGTGATTCGATAGTAATCCTTCATTCTTGGATTCTAAAATTCTTGAAAAAAAAACAATTGCAACCATTAATCAGGTATGGTAGTCCCTCTTTTAGGAGTAATTTGCGCGTGTTTTTATAAAACCTAAAGCAAGGGATGAAGAATATCATATTAGTTATTGTTTTTATTAGTTCGTTTTTTGCGAGTCAGGCGCAACAAGATTGCGATGTCCCTGGTAATTATTGTCTGGACAATATCACTATTCAAACATGTGAGGGAGTGTTGTTGGATGCAGGTGGTGGTAATGCCTATCCTGATCAAACCTACACCATGACTATTTGCCCTGATACTCCTGGTGATGTTATCCAGCTTGACTTTGTCGCATTTTCATTACAAACATCACCTAATGCTTCAAGCAGCGATTACCTCTCGATTTTCGATGGTGATGACGTCAATGCTCCAAGTTTAGGGGATAACACAGGAAATTCCTTACAAGGCCTACAAGTAACTGGAACAGTTAATAATGTTACTGGATGTTTAACTCTAGTTTTTACTGACAATGGTACACCAAACACAAACTTTCCAGGCTTTCAAGCAAACATTCAGTGCACCACACCTTGCGCTAATCCAACGGCTGGATTTTCTGTAACAGCACCTAGCCCGGCGCCAATGGGAGGAAATATTTCTACCTGTATTGGGACTCCTATCACCTTAAATGGGAGTGCTTCTTTTCCAGAGCCTAGTTTTTCAATTGAAGAATATGTTTGGAATTTTGACAATGGGACCATTGATAACACAAGTGGTTCTGAGGTAACATACACCTTCGATGAACCCGGTGAGTATTTAGTATCATTGACGGTACTAGATAATAACGGATGCGCAAGTTTAAACGTTAATCCTGTGCAGGTTTTAGTTAGTACTCAACCTGATTTCAGCTCGATTGCACAAATTGGAACGCAGTATTGTTTTGGTCAAAACATTATTCTAAACTCAGGAAACATCCAATACCCCACTTGGAGTTCGCTACCACCTCAAGTAGTTGCAGGAACAACAGAATTGGCGGATGGTGCGGGTTTCAGCTACAGCAGTCCTATCACCTTCGACTTTTTTGATAATGACGCAGTATTAGAAAACTGTGAAGATTTCCTAGAGCTTTTTGTAAACATCGAACATAGCTTTTTGGGTGACTTGAGTTTTACAGTGTCTTGTCCAAACGGAACAATTGTGGATCTTCAAACTTATCCTAATGATGGTGGTGGAGACTATTTGGGTGAGCCCATAGATGACGGAACGGCTGCAGTGGGTGTCGGATATGACTACGGATGGAGTTCTACAAGCACCCTCGGTTTTATTGATGAAACAACACTTCTTCCCAATGGATCTGTGCCTCCAGGAATCTATCAACCTGAGGGAGACTTATGCGCATTGGTTGGTTGTCCTTTAAACGGAACATGGACTTTTACAGCAACCGATAACATTCCTATTGACAACGGATATATCTTCTCTTGGGGTATCAATTTCAATCCTGCGCTTTATCCCGGGATTACCACCTTCACCCCTACGGCTGGCGGTGGAGCGGATAGTTCTTATTGGACAGGTACCAATTTCGAGTTCATTGATCCAAATGCGGACATCATTGAATTGACATTGACCGAACCAGGCACGTATGAGTACACTTATGAAGTGACCAACAACTTTGGATGTATTAGTGACACCACTATTTCTATAACTATTGATCCTCCTGTTCAAATTACGGCAGGACCGGACTTTACCTATGCTTGTGCACCCATTGCTATGCAAGGGGGATACTTGAATGAACCAACTCCTTCTTGCGGAAGTTCGGCCGGTAATTACTCCTACTGTTATTCTGATGGTGACTTTTATGTACAGACATTCTGTCCTGACTCACCTGGCGATGGCTCTACAGCAATGGTTATAAGTTTTACTCAAGGTTCATTAGAAGATGGTTTCGACTATATAAGCTTCTATGACGGACCCGATACTTCATCTCCACTTATTGCCGGAGACCTTACCGGTGATATTACTGGAATGACTTTCACCGCATCGAACTCTAGTGGATGTATTACCATGCTTATAGATGCAGATGGGTCTTTCTCATGTGAAAGTGGGAGCGAGGTTGAAATACAATATGAAGTCAGCTGCGCAGATCCAAATAACTTCACATGGCAGTGGACTCCTTCGGATTTCTTATCATCAAGTAGCAGCCCCGCACCAACACTCGACGGTATAGACCAAACAACTCTCTATGTGCTTACGGGATATCCAACAGGCTTTCCAGAATGTGCAGTTAGCGACGATGTGTTGGTAACAGTGAATTCAACGCTCGATATGACACTACCAAATAATTATTTAGGTTGTGCGGGTGCTACGGTTCATATCAATCCTCCAATTATCATTGGCGGTGCAGCACCATTTACGTACTCATGGGTTGGCAGCGATGGAAGTACTTACAACACTGCGGAGTTTGATGTGATCGTTGGAGAGACTCCTGTTGAGTATTGCCTCACTTTAGGCGATGCATGTGGATTAGAAGTAGAGGGCTGTGTAACCGTAAATCAACACCCAGTCATTCCAGCAACATTCGATGTACCTATTACCAATGGTTGCGAACCACTAAATGTGAGTATGCAATCAGATTATACGGCCTTTCAGAATGTCGCATCAATGGAGTGGGAATTTGGGGATGGCAATTCTGCTATCATAATGGGTTCTACAAATCACCAATATCAAATTGAAGGTGAGTACTACCCTATTTTAACCATTACAGATGTTTTTGGCTGTGTTTATTCGGATACCGCTAACTCGCCAATACTGGTTTTCCCTAAGCCTTTGGCTAGTTTCAATGTTTTTGAAGAAGAAATCTTGCTACCAAACACGACGTTCCAATTCTTCAATACATCGATTGACGCAAACATTTTTGAATATCGTTTTCAAGAATTTGGAACCAGCGCGAGTCCTGATACTTCATTCACCTTCCCCGCTGAGACTGCAGCAACCTATTTAGTACAACTTATTGCCTCAAATCAATTCGGATGTATCGATAGTACGACGCGTCAAGTCACTGTTCGAAATGATATAGATATTTATATCCCAAATACATTTACTCCCGATGGTGATGGTATCAATGATGTTTGGAAGATTGAGGGAAAAGGATTTGTGAATTTGAACTATAAGATCGTCATATTCAACAGATGGGGAGAGCCAGTTTTCACATCAACCGATCCTAATGAAGCTTGGCTAGGAGAACATCAAAATGGGGAATATTTCAATCAAGACTCCATTTACTTGTACTACCTAGAGATTCAAGACGAAGAATACGACGTCAAATACACGTATGATGGGCATATTCTTTTGTTAAGATAATCCAAAGAAAGCAACCGTTTTGTTCTAATAGGAGTCCTATCTTTGTCTAGGTTAACTCGCTATTAGAAATGAAGAAAATTTTACTCTTATTATCTGTCGTATTTACCTCGTTTGGCTTGTTTGGTCAGCAGATCACAATGAGCAATGGAACATACAGTTCCTGTAACGGTATCTTCACAGATGACGGTGTTGGTGCCGCGTATACACCGACTAATTACACAATTACGATTTGTCCAGATACTCCTGGAGATGTAATTCAACTTGATTTTTCCGCTTTTGCACTTCAAACCTCGCCTGGTAATGGAAACAGCGATAGTTTCACCATTTATGATGGCGATGCTACTAGCGCTCCATCGTTAGGAAGCTATGGCGGGAGTGACCTGCAAGGCTATCAAGTAACTGGAACTGTTAATAATCCTACGGGATGTTTAACAATCGTTTTCCAAGATAACGGACCAGATAATGCAAATTCTCCTGGATGGGAAGCTGCTGTGTCATGCACCACTCCTTGTGCTAACCCAACTGCTAATTCAGCAATTACGAACCCAGTTCCTGATGGTCCTGTACAAACTGTAAGTGTTTGTATTGGAGACCCTGTATCTTTCAGTTCTGCTGGATCTTTTGCTGCTCCAGGTTTCTCGATTGCAAGTTATAATTGGAACTTTGACGATGGCACTGTCCAGGAAGGGAATACCGCAAATGCTACACACAGCTTTGATGAGGCGGGCGAATACGTTGTAACTCTTGCTGTACTAGATAATAACGGTTGTTCAAGTTTAAATATTAATCCACTTCAAGTACTCGTTTCTACCATCCCACTCTTTCCGACGCTTGCTGATGAAGCCACATGCCTCGGTGAAGATGTAACGCTAGTTGGGGCTGCTTCAAGTACACAGTGGTCATCGCTCCCCCCGCAAGTGGTAGCAGGTACTACATACCTCGCAGATGGTGCCGGTTTCACTTACTCTTCTGCAATCAATTTTGATATTTTCGAACCAGATGCAGTCTTAGAATCATGTGATGACTTACTCGGCATTACAGTTAATATGGAGCATAGCTATATGGGTGACTTAGGAATTTCTATCACATGCCCAAATGGCACCGTTGTAAACCTTGTTGAATGGGGAGTAAACGGAGGTGGTGGTACTTTCCTTGGTGAAGCCATCGATAATGACCCAGCTTCAGACCCAGGAATTGGATATACTTATGTTTGGGATCCGGATGCAACAAATGGAACTTGGGGTGAAAATGCAGGAGGATTCGGCGGTGGATCACTTGAAGCCGGAAGTTATGAAGCGCAAGGTAATATGTGCGATCTAGTAGGATGTCCTCTCAATGGTGCGTGGACATTTAGCGTAACTGATAATCTTGCGGCCGATAATGGTTATATCTTCTTTTGGGGAATTGATCTTAATCCCGCTCTATTTCCTGGAATTACTACCTTCCAGCCTTCGATTGGCTTAGATGCCGATAGCAGCTACTGGTCTGGTCCAAATATTACTTACATGTCACAAGATGCTGATACTATTGTATTCTCCGCACCTGGACCTGGAAGTTATGACTTCATATACACCGTAGAAAATAGTTTTGGTTGTCAGTTCGATACAACGATCACAATTACAATTGACCAAGCTCCATTTGTAAGTGCAGGTCCAGACCTCACCTACTCTTGTGATGTTGTGCAACTTCTTGGTGGCTTCCAAGGCCTTCCAATTCCTACATGCAGCGCAGAAGCAGGAACTTATAATTACTGCTACCCTGACAATGATTTTCAAGTATGGACCTACTGCGCTGATAATCCAGGAGACGGAACAGCGATGGTGATAACATTTACTTCAGGTCAACTTGAAACATGTTGTGACTTTATAACAATCTACGACGGACCTGACACTGGTTCTCCAATTATCGCAAGCAATGTAACTGGAATAATGGCTGGCCAATCTTGGGTTGCAAACAGCGGTTGTATAACCATGTCATTTGACAGCGACGGCTCAATTTCTTGCGGAAGTGGAAGTTATACGGAATGGTCATATGATGTGTCATGCACGACTGGTGGTCCTAACTTTACATGGGAATGGACGCCCGTTGAGCCATTGGATAACCCGAATGCGATGCAGCCCAACGTTGTGAATCTTTCTCAAACAACTGAATTCACTCTTACTGGATACCCTGTAGGTCACCCTGATTGCTTTAGCACTGATGAAGTGACTGTATCTCTTGATCCTCTTTCAAACCCAGGTGTGGATACAGAACTTGACTTCTGTGTAAATGGAGCTCCAATCAACATGTTTGATGAAATGAATGGTAATCCTGTGACTGGCGGATACTGGACCAACGCAGCTGGAGCTGTTGTAACAGAAATATTTACTCCAGGTGTTGATAATGCCGGAGACTACCAATACAATATCGATAATGGCCAATGTGTTGTTTTCGCAACTCTCACATTGAATGAATCAACTGTTCCCACTTTTGATATTCCAAACGACACATCAATTTGTTGGGCAGGAACATTGAACCTAGATCTTTACGATATTGAAGATGGCGTGCAGCCTTATCAGTACAATTGGACCTACAATGGAACAACTGTTTCGACTCAAGCCAACACAAGCTATGATCCAAGTGAAAGTGGCACGGTTTGCCTAGAGGTGACTGACCAGTGCGGTGTGAGTGTAACAAATTGCTTCGAAGCGACAGTACTTCCAAATGTAGATGTGCAATTCAGTGCAGATACAACGCGTGCTTGCTGGCCTCAAGGTTACGAATTCACAATTGATACCGACCCTACTACGTACGTCAACTCTTCTTGGAGCCTTGGAGATGGAACCACAATGATGGACACTCCAAATTTTGACTACCAATATGAGAATCCTGGTGTATATGATGTTTCTCTTATTTTGACAAACTCTCTTGGATGCGCATATACCCTCAACAAGGACAACTATATCTATAGCTACCAAGCTCCAGAAGCACAATTCTATGGCCAGCCTCAACCAACAGATGTTCAGAACACTACTATACAGATGTATGATTTGACGATTGGAGATATCGCTGTGTATGATTGGCAGTTTAATTACACTGATCCAATTGGATATTCAAACGAACAAAATCCAATTTTTGAATTCCCTTCTGACCAAGGTGGTGAGTACCCAGTTCTTCTTACTGTTGTAGACGCTAACGGCTGTACTGACACCTACATTCATATCATCACTATCAATGATATTTTCCAATACTACATTCCTACCGGATTCACTCCAAATGGCGACGGAATCAATGATGTGTGGAAACTTTATGGTGCTGACATCGATGAAACAAGATTCAAACTTCAGGTATTCAACCGTTGGGGTGAAGTGGTTTTTGAAACTACTGATCCCGAAGATGCTTGGGTTGGTGGAAATGGATTGACAGGAGAATACTTTATTCCAGATGGAGTTTATCTCTGGAGAGCACGTGTTGTATCTAAATCCACGGGCGAAAGAAAAGATATTGAAGGAAACTTAAACTTGATGAGATAACCATCATCATATCAAATAAAAAAGGGCTGTCTTGTTAGACAGCCCTTTTTATTTTCTATCACGTCCAATTTTAATAAAGCATTTTATCAATTGTTTCAATGGTAACCGAATGATAATTCGGTCGTGCTTTGGTATAGATCTTCGCAGCTAAATCCTTTTGATTTGTCTCTACTAAAGCCTGATAAAGTGGTGCAACAAATTTTCTCCTTCCCACCTCAACAAGAAATGTTTCTAACTCATCATATGCAGTAGAATAATTCTTGCGAATAGCCAATTCCAACCAAGCGAAAAGGACTTCATTATTCTTGGTTGAAGTTATATTGAACACTCTATCCAAGGTCTTCATTTGAGCAGCGCTCGCATCTTTGATAGAAGTTATGAAGTACACCTTCTCTTGGTATGACCAATCATTCCATTTGATGGCATCCACAATAATTTTTAAGCTTACAAATTCTTCAGCAACTGATTTAACTTTTTCCATCTTATCGCTCTGAACCTTCGGAATATTTGCAGGAATTCCAGGCGCGTAAACCCATTCATTGATGTTAACCTTCTCCTCTATTTTGTCTGCTGCCAAATTCGTCTTTAGATATGCTAAAAACTTCTCCGTATCCATTACTTGAAAGGCATGTTCTGTAAAATATTTTTTCAAGAAAATATCCCACTTCTCTCTTCCAATGGTCTCTTCACACAGACGCAAAAAGAAATATCCCTTGTTATAAGCGATATCTGTCATTGCATCATCAGGATTGCGATTTTCCAATGACAACTTTAACCAAGTATCTTTTTCATTGACAGCGGAGATCTCTGAAATCGTAGCATCCAACTCCTGACGACTCAACTGCGCAAGCATTTCGGAATATTCTCTTCCGAATACCTCTTCCATAATTCGCTCTTCGAAGTAGACAGTGAATCCTTCATTGATCCAGAAGTCATCCCATGTGCTATTCGTTACAAGATTCCCGCTCCAACTATGAGCTAGCTCGTGTGCGATCAATGAAACCAATGATTTATCTCCTGCAATGATCGTAGGTGTTGCAAAAGTCAGCTTAGGATTTTCCATACCACCGAAAGGGAATGCCGGAGGCAATACGAGCACGTCATATCGTCCCCATACATAAGGACCGTAGAGCTTTTCTGCAGCTACAAGCATTTTTTGCATGTCTTCAAATTCATATGCTGCAGCATCAATCAATGATGGAATCGCGTAAACTCCAGTTCGATCACCAAGCGATCTAAACTCTACATCTCCTACTGCAAGTGCCATCAAATAACTTGGAATCGGCTGATCCATCTTAAATGAATAAACCCCGGTATCATTCTTTTTTGTAGGATTCTCTGCAGACATCAATGCCATCAAGTTCTTAGGCACCGTTACTTGTGCATCATAGGTAATTCTTAAACCAGGACTATCCTGACATGGCAACCATGTTCTTCCTAGAATCGCTTGTGATTGTGTGAACAAGAATGGTGATTCTCCATCCACCCACAAGAGTGCTTCTGCGCCTTGTGGTGTGCGATATGAAATAGACACTTGCTTTGATGTTGGTGTAATCTCAACTGTCAAAGGAGCCCCTATGAATTCTTTCTCTTCACCTACTTTGAACTTTGCAGGTTGACCATCCACCATAACTCCATCTATCTGAAGTCCTTTCATATCGAAAATCACTTCGTTTTTGTCAGTGATATGCTCGAGGTCGTATGTAGCGGTGGCTGTAATAACCTTTGTAGAAAAATCAACTGACGCCACCCAATTCAGATGTTTTACGCGTACCTCATTTGGTTGCGCGTAGGAATGTGGATCCCGCGCTAGTTTGGCATTTGCTATCATCATTTTTGTTCGTTCTGATCGTTCTTGTGGATTTCCTGAGTTGTTGTCCCCGCAAGCGTTCAAGGTGAAAACCACCGCTCCAGCAAGGATCCATTTAGGGTACTTTTTATTTATCATCTATCACTATAAATATTTCTCTTCAATAATTGCTCTTACCGCCGCACGATTGTCTCTTAAATCATGCTGAATAATCTCCCAAAGTATTTCATCATCCACATCAAAATATTCATGGACAATAAAATTCCTCAGGGCATTCATGTGTTGCCAAGGAATTTGCTTGTATTGGCGTTGAAATTTAAACGGAATGTGCTTAATAGACTCTCCCAATATTTCAAAATTGCGGATAACCGCATCCCGAAGCATGGTGTCAGCTACAAATTCAGCATAAGATTTTTGCTCAGTATATAATAGAATTCTATCCATGGCCTCCACCATGTCATGCAAGAAAAAATCGAATCTTCTTCTTGCTCTTATCATACAAAGGTTGTTTGATTAAGGATTTCCTCCTTGAGAGCGGGCTTTAAAGATTTTGGAGTGCATATATCAATGCGCATGAAAAGCTTCTTCTCCAGCCATTCTTTCATTTCAAAAAATCGCCATCCTAGAGGTTCATGAAACTCTACGAGAATATTCACTTCGCAATTCGCAGTATGATGGTGGTCGATGTAATCTTCAAAAAAACCAATGCGTTTGACTCCCCACCTCCGTTCGAGATCGGGCTTATATCGTCTAAGCTGATTGGCTAATTCAGATTTTATCATTTCGTTCTAAATGATCTTCCAAATACTCCGAGGGGTAACTTCACTCCGCTCTTTGCTTGTAAATACAATTCACCGATTTTTAAATCCTTCCCTGAAAATTCTTTACAAAGATTTTCAATGACTAGTGCAGAAAGCCCAAGGCTGTAAGCATTCAATACAAGGAAGTGTTCCTTTTCATCCAAAATTTTCAAGACATTCTCCATCATTTCTGCGATGTTGTCTTCTAATTTCCATTTCTCACCTTTTGGCCCATGCCCGAATGCAGGTGGGTCCAAAATAATTCCCTGATATTTATTTCCTCTGCGCTCTTCACGCTGCACGAACTTGAGTGCATCCTCAACCATCCATCGAATATCGCTGAGTTTGCTCAACTGCATATTTTCATTCGCCCACGTAACCACTTGTTTGATACTGTCCACGTGGGTGACTTCTCCACCGCCCGCAGCAGCAGCAAGACTAGCACCGCCGGTATACGCAAAGAGGTTCAACACCTTCGGCTTTGGTGTCTTCATAGCCTTCAACGACTGAACAATAAAATCCCAATTAGCAGCTTGTTCTGGAAAAATTCCGACGTGTTTGAAAGAAGTCAATCCAAGACGAAACGTGATGTCCTCATTATTTGGTAAACCATATGAAATCTGCCATTGATCGGGCATTTTTTTCATCTTCTTCCATTCACCACTATTGCTATTTTTTGGAATGAATTTGATGTGAGCTTTTTGATTCCACTCATCATTACTCCATTTCTTAGGCCATACCGCCTGAGGCTCGGGACGTATGGTGATGTAATCACCGAAGCGTTCTAATTTTTCAAAATCACCACAATCCAACAACTCGTAGTTCTTCCAATGCAGAGGAGCAATTAATTCCATTATCTTGTTATTCTAGGTGCAAACCTATGGTGAATCTACAAAATTTGCTATTCCGAGGCTTACTTTTCTACCTTCGCATACGATGAATTTTCCCAAAATAGCCATCATAGGAACGGGTAATGTGGCTTGGCACTTGGCTCGGATGTTTGATTCCATTGGAAATCAAGCCAGCTATGTCTATGCTCGTAACCCCGCTGCCGCCGAGGAATTCGCTCATCATTTTAATCTAAAAATTATCCCAAGCCTCGAGCAATTGCCCTCAGACTGCGGCATTTGTTTTTTAGCTGTTAAGGATGACGCTATTTCAATTTTATCACAAGAAATAAAGACATCCGCATTGGTCATTCACACAAGTGGATCGACTTCGCTTGACGCTCTTAAAAATGAGCGTAGAGGGGTAGTTTGGACCATCCAAAGCCTTCGTAAAGGAATTGATACTGAATACAATACAATCCCTTTTCTGATCGAATGTAATAAAGAAGCAGATCGTACGTTATTGGGCGATTTTTTTTCTAAAATTTCTTCTTCTGTTTTTTACAAAAATTCAGAAGAAAGACTACAAGCACATACCGCTGCGGTCATTACCAATAACTTCAGCAATCATCTTTACGCGATTGCCCATCAATTGCTAGACGAAGTTGGACTGCCTTTCGATTTGATGATTCCACTCATTGATGAAGAGACGAGAAAAATCAAGCACAATTCACCTTCTAAAATTCAAACAGGCCCCGCCATCAGAGAAGATCAAAGTACAATTCAAAAACAACTGAATTTACTTTCTAAAAATAAAGACTGGCAAAACCTCTATTCAATAATGACCAAACTCATTCAAGACAATAAAAATGATTAAAAACTATAAAGCACAACTAAAAGAAATCGACACATTCATATTTGATGTCGATGGTGTATTCACTGATAATATCGTTTATCTCACAGCCGATGGAGAGCAAATGCGCACCGCAAACGTTCGAGACGGTTATGCAGTGCAACTTGCGATCAAAAAAGGATTGCGAATTGCAATTATCTCTGGTGGAAAAAGCGAAGCCGTGCGCAAGCGCTTTGAGATGCTTGGTGTTAAAGACATTTTCCTAGGATCATCTGATAAAATCAAGGTTTATGAATCCTATGTGGCCCAACATCAATTAAAAGAAGAATTGATTTGTTACATGGGCGATGACATTCCTGATTACCCTGTTTTACAACGTGTCGGGCTTCCTATATGTCCTGCTGATGCAGCACATGAAATTAGAGCTATTGCTACTTACGTTTCACCGATTGCAGGAGGTCACGGTTGTGTTCGCGACATACTAGAGCAAGCAATGAAAATTAAAGGACTTTGGATGACCGACGAAAGTGTGATTTGGTAAACTATTTTGGCCTGTGGGCCTTGATAAACTTGGTCGGATCGAGATATCCCGTTTGATCTTTTGAATAGCCTTGTCCTAATGGAAGGGCTATTTTATTTCTCATCTCAAAATGAAGATGTGAAAGATAAATACCTTCCGCGTTTCCTATCGTTCCAAGCTTTTGCCCTCTGTTTAGTACATCATCTTTCTTTACATAAACACTATCCATGTGTGCATAGAGTGACTCCACTTGTTTTTCCACGCCATTTTCCTGATATGTGTAGGCGACGCGAACTACTTTTCCCCAGCCACCAAAAAACTGTGAAACCTCTGTCACGCGACCCTTTCCAACTGAATAAACAGGATCTCCAAAGTCTGTATTGCCACCACCTACTCCATTCCAATCATCTCCAAGATGATTATTGACTCCAAATTTTTGAGCATTATAATATCCTTTTGCATTGGGCGCCCCAACAGGGAAATCAAAACCATCAGTCATCACGCTAATTGAAGAAATTGCGGGAGCTATTGCACTCATTTCATCTTGATGTGGCTCGACCGCTAACATTCGAATCGTTAAAGTGCTTAAAAATGCTATGAGAAATAAATCAAGTTTTATCATTGGTGCTGCTTCATTGGCATCATTCTTATACCTTCGCTTCAAAGTTCGAACAATCCATTTAACTATGTATTTCTATCGCTTCATTTTTATCATTGCTCTTGCGGCAATGACCAACGCAACTACTGCTCAATATTGGCAGCAAAAAGCGGATTACAAAATCGATTTTAATCTGAATGCAGAAAATCATCAATTCAAAGGAAAAGAAACTATTGTTTATACCAACTGTTCTCCAGATGATTTAACGCAACTTTTCTTCCACTTGTATTTTAATGCGTTCCAACCTGGAAGCGCAATGGACACAAGATCTCTTTGGATCAGCGATCCAGATGGACGTGTAGGCGATCGAATTTCAAAACTTCAACCCAATGAGTATGGACATTTACATGTCACATCATTATTGGTAAATGGAAAAGCGCAAACTTTATTGGAGAGCGAAACCATTCTCGAAGTGACTCTTTCTACCCCTATTGCTAAAGGCGCGAAAGCAACGATTGAATTAGAATTTGAGGGACAAGTGCCTATTCAAATCAGAAGATCTGGAAGAAGCAATGCTGAAGGTATTGATTACAGCATGACGCAGTGGTATCCAAAATTGTGTGAGTATGATAGAAATGGCTGGCACCCGAATCCTTATATCGGACGTGAGTTCTACGGCATTTGGGGAAACTTCGAGGTGAACATTACGCTTCCAAAAAAATACATTATTGGTGCAACGGGCGTTCTCACCAATGCACAAGAAATTGGATATGGATACATTGAAGAGAATAAAGTTAAGCGTCCGAATACAGAAACATTGACTTGGAAATTCAAGGCTGAGAATGTGCATGACTTCGCATGGGGCGCTGACCCAGACTATGTGCACAAGACTGCGCAGATTGAAAACGGTCCATTGCTTCACTTCTTCTATCAAGAAGATCCAGCATACATGAATTCATGGAAAGATGGTCAAGAGCTCGTTGTAAAAGGATTCAAATATTTGAGCGATCACTTTGGAAAGTATCCTTATCCTCAATACAGCATTATTCAAGGAGGCGATGGTGGAATGGAATACCCGATGGCCACTTTGATTACAGGAAATAGAAAAGTGCCAAGTTATGTTGGTGTTGTTCTTCACGAAGCAGCACACAGTTGGTATCAAGGAATTTTAGCTACCAATGAAGCGCTTTATCCTTGGATGGACGAAGGTTTCACGAGTTATGCATCCAGCGAGGCATTTAATACGCTCTTTGCTGGCCGAATTCCTGGAGATCACTCGGGTGCGTATGATGGCTATCTCGCTATAGTCAACGAGGGGAAGGAAGAAGCACTCGACACACATGCGGATCACTACATCACCAACTATGCTTATGGAACTGCTTCTTACAATAAAGGAGAAGTTTACCTTGCACAATTGGGCTATGTAGTAGGAAAGGAGAATTTGGAAAAAGGTCTTTTGAAATATTTTGACATGTGGAAGTTCAAGCATCCCACTGCAGATGACTTTATACATGTGATGGAACTACAATCCGGAATGGTGCTCGATTGGTACAATGAGTATTTTGTGAATACCACAAAAACCATTGATTACGCCATCACCGGAGCAAGCTCTGCGCAAGGCAAGACAAATGTGATGATCGAACGCAAAGGTATGATGCCTATGCCGGTTGAAGTAGAAGTCACTTTAAGCAATGGCAAAAAAGAAATGTACTACATGGCACTTGATTTAATGAGAGGAGAGAAACAAAAAGGCAACTACAATTACGACTGGAAAATACTTGCAGATTGGAAATGGGTGAATACGAGTTATGTGCTTGAATTGCCCTACAGTGCTAGTGAAATTCAATCTGTAGTCATAGATCCATCAGAAGGAATGGCGGATATTGATCGTTCAAATAATGAGTTACAACTTGGTGAAGGCATTGAGTTTATTTTGAAAAAGAACTAGTATGTTAAATACATATATTAAATTTTCTCGGAGCTATGATGTATTGATCAAACTGATCATTGCACTTTTGTTTACATGCTCTATCGGTCCTTATACAGTAGCCATACCAGGTGAGGTTCCAATTACTTTACAAACACTTTTCTTACTTCTGTTTAGCATTGCGTTTGGATGGAGAGTGGGAGGACTGAATGCATTGTTCTATGTTTTATTCGGAGCAGCTGGCCTACCCGTTTTTTCAGGCTACCATGGAGGATACGAACTTATAGATGGAATATCAGGCGGCTTCTTCTTTGGATTTGTCGCCGCCGCTCTTATTACAGGATTTCTTGTCGAACTTCCTTTTTCCAAAAATCCATTTGGCCATATAGGCATTTGGCTCATTGGTCATGTCATCATTCTTGTGATGGGTGGTTTTTGGATGAAGCGTTTTCGACCAGACACTTGGTGGGATAATATAGAGGTCACACTTCCAGGCGCCGCAATCAAATCGGCCATTGGTTTTTTAATTATTCAAATCCTCATTAGATTGCTTGCAGGAAGAAAAGAGTTTTACAATCAAAAAAGATAACTATGAGCGATACAATTTCCACACATATTGAAAACGGAGTAGCAACGCTCACGTTGAACCGTCCGAAGGTATTTAATAGCTTCAATAGAGAAATGGCATATGCTCTGCAAGCGGCGTTAGACGCTGCCGCAGCGAATGCCGAAGTACGAGCTGTTGTTATCACGGGCGAAGGAAAAGCCTTCTGCGCTGGTCAAGATTTAGCAGAAGTTTCTGGTCCTGAAAATCCCGGTTTTCAATCGATCCTTGCAGATCATTACAACCCTATCGTCAGAAGAATTCGCGATATTGAAAAACCTGTCATCGCCGCTGTAAATGGCGTTGCGGCAGGCGCGGGTGCAAATATTGCATTGTGTTGCGACATCGTGATTGCTGCGGAAAGTGCTGCGTTTATTCAAGCCTTTTCAAAAATTGGATTGATTCCAGATTCAGGAGGAACATACTTCTTACCACGACTCATCGGCTTTCAGAAAGCCTCCGCTCTAATGATGTTGGGAGAAAAAGTATCCGCGAAAGAAGCAGAGCGTATTGGAATGATTTACCAAGTGGTCGCTGATGAGGAGTTTTCTCCTGCTATTAAAACAATGGCTGAACATGTAGCACAAATGCCGACGTTCGGTCTAGCTATGACTAAAAAAGCGCTGAATAGCGCTATGAACAACACCTTCGATCAGCAACTTCATTTAGAGGAAGCATTGCAAATAAAAGCAGGTAGATCTAATGACTATCGCGAAGGTGTGACAGCATTTATGGAAAAAAGAAAACCGAATTTTAAAGGAAATTAAAATGGATATTGAAGCAAGAAAATACCCCATCGGAAAAGTAAAATTTCCATCAGAATATCCAGATGGATTGATAAGAGTGATGGTCAATGATTTTGCATCACTGCCTGCTGATTTGAGAGCAGTGGCGCAATCATTAACAAAAAAACAAAAGCATTCATCTTATCGAGATGGCGGTTGGACTGCGCTTCAAATTATTCACCACATTGCAGATAGCCACTGCAATGCTTACACGCGACTAAAACTAACGCTTACAGAAGATCATCCGACCGTCAAGCCCTACGATGAAAATCTTTGGGCTGCATTAGAAGATGGAAACTCTGAATTGATCGAGCCATCATTAAAAATGATTGAAGGAGTGCATGAAAGAATGACGCACACTTTTAATAATATGGTGGCTGAGGATTTCGAACGCAGATTTTTTCACCCACAACAAGGTGAATCGAGAGATTTGTATTGGCTCCTCTCCCTTTATCATTGGCACGGTAGACATCACTTAGGACAAATTCGCGTTATTCAATCTCTTCACCCATGACATGGAATTTAGCCACCGATAAACTCCCAAAAAACGACGAGCGTGTGCTCGCATTCGTTCCAAATAATAAAGTTTTTTTACCAGGAAAAACAGGTGAGTTTGAATTACGAGAAATAATTGTCCTCCGTTTTTTAGAGAACTTTTATCCTGAAGGTTCAGAAAAAAGAATCAAACATGGACCACACTTTTGGCAAGGAGAAGGCAATAGCAATCACTTTTTTAAAGATGTGACACATTGGATGTCTATGCCTGAGAAACCATAGATTATCTCACAATCCACTTCTCTACTCGATTATCAATTTTAATAAAATACACGCCTCTTTCTAGGGGCGTTTTTATTGTGAATGATTGCGAATTAATATTCTCTTGAAAAATTAATTTCCCAACACTATCATAAAAACCCACTTTCACACTAGACATTGGGACGCTCGCTAACTCCACGCGAAGCTCTTGTCCTGATTGAGAAGGATTAGGATAAATTTTAAATGCAGCACTGCTCAACTCATCAACATTCTCAATAAATATTTCGGATAAATAGAGCGCCAGTCCGCCCCCGATATGTCCGTACACCATATCATTGATTCCATCTCCAGTAATGTCTGCCATCGCTATCGCGCAACGATCGCCTTCTCTGATCCCCTGAAACTCATCTGTGATCTGATTAAATGTACCCAGAATATTCTCCTCGATTTGATCGTAATAACCAATCTTTCCAGTTTCAGAAGCCACTAATAATTCCAATAAATTACTTGAATTTCTATAAAAATAAGGAACTGAATATCCGTCAATTCCGAGGTAGTTGCTCGCCACCACATCCCCTATTGTGTCTTCAATGAATTCGAAAGCTGGCAAGCCAGAGACTCCCACATTTCGATATAAATTGATGTTCCCATTCTTTTCTCCAACAATCAAATCCTTTAATCCATCATTATCTAAATCGAAATATTGAGGAGTAGAAAACTGTCCCACATCAATCGCTTGTCCTCCTGTATTCAAAACAAGTTCAGGAGCTGCGAAGATTGGTAGTCCCGGTGTTTCAGCCTCATTTTTAAACAACCGAATAAAGCCATCCTGATCTCCTAAAATCAAATCGAGGTCTCCATCATCATCCCAATCATTAAAATGCGGATAAACGCTTCTTAATTCAAGTGATGGGATATTTAAATAATTTTCTTCCATCAACTCGAATGTCGGATAGGTTGGAGTTCCCACATTTTTATAAAATGAAATGGTGCTGGTATATGTCTCGGATGAACTATACGTCTTGCGATTTGAAACTACGATATCTAACAACCCGTCCCCATCAAGATCTACAATGGCAGGATAAGCTTCGCTCCCCAAATCAATCATGGTTTTCTGGAGAAAATCATTTTGAATAAACTCAAGTTGTGGCAAATCGTTTTGTCCAATATTTTTATAAAACCAAACGGAGTTTTTATCCTCCACTTCTGTCGCTGCATTTGGACTGACAATTAAATCTTTGATTCCGTCATTATCCACATCTAAATAATATCCTGCTGGAAATACATCCATATCTACTGGAAAATTATTTCCATAGTTATTTGGAAAATCAAATGCAGCAGTTACAACACTGTCTTGTCCGTCGATGGCGTCTTCCATCAAGAACAATCCCATATTGGGTTCCGTGACATCAGAAAGAATCATGTCCTTGATTCCGTTTTGATCCATATCGATTTGAAGAATTGTCGCTCCCGTGTGCAATCGATCGCTGCTACTGCGAGGATCCACTACATTGAATTGACATTCTGCATCCCCCCCGAAGAAAATAGAAAAACTCTCCACGCTTTCACTGAAGTGACCGTAACATCTGTTCGCACAGATGTATTGAGGAACTTCACAATTGCCATTTTCCACCGACATGTTTTTGAAAAAATAAACAGTGGTGCTAAACTCTGTGAATGAAAACACATCGATGTCTCCATCATCATCGTAATCTACAAAGCTGGGCATATCAATAGAAATAGTATAAACTGGCGCAGAGAAAGGATTAGCACTAAAGGCATATTCCGCCATTTGGAGATTATTGACGTTGGGGGTCAACATCAAATCAAAATTCAACCCTGATTCTTCAGTAGAAATATTTTTATAAATAATAAAACCGCTTTGACTGTTAGTGGCCAAATCCATTTTTCCATCACAATTAAAATCTCTTGCCACCACCCAATTGATCATGCCAGAGGGAAAGGCATAGTTGTACTCTCTAGTATAAATGTATCCGTCGCTCCCTTCATTGATAAAAACCATCATTCGATCTCCCGCGCGATCGAAAGCGATCAGATCAAGAATACCATCAAGATCAACGTCCAAATGAGAAAACTGCGGTGAATTCAAACCGCCTGCCCATGCGTTGGGCAAGGCCTGTCCTTCTTGAATGACAGGTAAATTATAAGTTCGAATAAGATCCTGTGCCGTTCCTGATACAGCTATAAAAAGGATGATTAAAAAAAGAAACTTCTTCATTGTGGGCTTGTTCCTGCTAAGTATTCTACAATACTACTAAATTAGCACCATGAAACGAATGTTTACCTACCTCATTGGGGCAATAGTTATCCTTTCTAGCTGCAATAATGCTAATACCAACAAAGACGCAAATGCCCCAACACCTAATGAAGGAGCGGGCAAAAACCCTAAAGGAAAATTAGAACAGGAATATGAAAAAAATAAGACCGAAGTGAATAACGAGTCTGCTTTCCTGCTCATGAAAACAACGCCTCAATATTCGATTTGGTTTTCGTTTATCAAACGCAGTCAGTATGGAAAATTAGTTGCCAATAACGCCTATACTATTCTTGCGCCAAGCAATGATTTGATCAAGCAAATGAATGTGGAATTGCTAACGAAGGTGAGAAGCGAAAACGGCCAAAAAGAACTCGATGCATTAGTGGCTGATTATATCCTAAAGGAAGATTTTAAAATAGAAAAAATTGGAGAACTAAAGGAAGTGACCACCATTGCTGGTAAGAAACTACTGGTCCAATCTGGTGCGCAAAACATCGGTGGGGCCATTTACACCATGAATCAAATGTTTACCCCCATGGGCAGTGTGATCAACCTTTCCGCAATGATGCCTAACGCTCGTTAAAATATTTCTCAGTTTTTCTCGCTTGTAATAAAAAAACATTATGCAAAACGCTTTCATCCTAGCCCTTGTAGTTTCAGCCTTTATCTTAACTTTAGTGCTTGCCTACCGCATGTTTCAATCGTGGATTTTTCACAAAGAAAAAGATTGGGCATTTCAACTAAAAGCTGAAAACAACAAAGCTCTGAGCAGCCTCCGACTCACTGCGTGTGAACGTGTCATTATCATGCTCGAGCGCATTACTCCTACTAGTTTGGTAATGCGTCAAAATGTGAGTGGAAAAACTGCGGGAGCTCTTCAATTAGAACTGATCAAAAGCATCAGAGAAGAATTTGAATTGAACGTGTCACTTCAAATGTATGTCTCCGAACCCACATGGAATAGCGTCCGCGCTGCAAAGGATGAAGTGATTGAACTCGTGAGAATCGCATTCACAAAAGTGACGCCTGATAGCCCAGCTATGGAATTGAGCCGCGAAATTTTTCTCCTAGAAGCTCAAACAAACAATGGTACCATCAAAGCGGCGTTAGCTGCAATTCGCAGAGAAATCGAATCACGCTACTAAGCCTTTACAGCCTTTCCTGAAAGATATAATTGCTTGATTTTATTGCTTCCGAAATAATACGGAATCTCCGCCCATTCATTGATTGGATGCGTCAAAATAAAGTGTGCTGGCCTTCCCAGAGATAAGCTTCCATGCGAATCAGATAATCCCATTGCATAAGCTGCGTTTACGGTCGATGCATTCAACGCCTCTTCTGGTGTCATTCCCATGTGAATGCACGCTAGGCTCATCACCAAATTCATATTTCCAGATGGACAAGAGCCCGGATTAAAATCGGTGGCCAATGCTATTGGAAGCCCTGCATCAATGATTTGTCGCGCCGGTGTATATGGAATTTTGATAAATAAACTGCATCCAGGAAGAGCGACAGGCATTGTTTCACTTCCCTTCAACGCCTGAATATCTTGATCCGTGAGCACTTCCAGATGATCAACACTCAATGCACCTTCTTCGACACTGGCTTGCACTCCGCCGATGGAGGTAAATTGATTGACATGAATTTTCGCTTTCAATCCGAACTCATTTCCAGCCCGCATGATGCGAACGGTATCCTCTACACTAAAATAATTTGACTCACAAAATACATCGATATAATCCGCCAATCCTTCCTTCGCCACTACTGGGAGCATTTCGTTGATGATCAGATCCACATAATCACCTTTACGATCCTTGTATGCCGCAGGGTACGCATGCGCCCCCAAAAAAGTAGATTTAATTGCGAGGGGATGTTTCTTTTTTAATTCTGCTATCACTCTCAGCATTCGTAATTCACCTTCCAACGTTAGGCCATATCCGCTTTTAATCTCTACCGCACCAGTGCCCGTCGCGGCAATCTCATTCAATCTTTTCCAAGCATCTTCAAATAATTGCTCCTCGCTTAGTTCCATGAGCTTGTTTGCGGAGTTCAAAATCCCCCCTCCTCTAGCAGCAATTTCCTCATAGGTGAGTCCTTTGATACGGTCGCTAAACTCACCCGCACGAGCTGCAGGGTAAACAATGTGTGTATGACTATCAACATATGCGGGTGCGATCCAGCCACCCTCAGCATCGAGCACCTCTAAATCTCGCCAGTCAGAAATTCCGGGCCAGTCCGCCATCTCACCATACTCCACTACGAGCCCATCTTCCACTGCCATCCATGCATTATGGATCACTGGAAGTGAGCCCAAATCCTTCCCTTTCAAGATATGTGGCGCGGTTTCATAGACCCCCACTAACCCACCAATATTTTTGACCAATAATTTCATAGCGGTGCAAGTTATAATGATTTGATCTAAATGTATTTTGCATTGTTAGATTCTTTGTAAAACACCATCTTTGCAATATGTCAGCAAACACTTTTGGAGAAATATTTCGATTGACCACTTTTGGAGAATCTCATGGTCCTGCCATAGGAGGAATTATCGATGGAATGCCCGCGGGGATTGATATTGATTTGGCCTTCATACAACGCCAGCTCGATCGAAGAAAGCCAGGCCAAAGCGACATTACTTCTCCGAGAAAAGAATCAGACACGGTCGAAATTCTTTCTGGAGTTTTCGAAGGAAAATCTACTGGAACTCCTATAGGATTTATCATAAAAAATAAAGACCAACAAAGTGGAGACTATGATCATCTCAAAGATGTATATCGCCCAGGTCATGCGGATTTTACTTATGAAGCAAAATACGGCACCCGCGATCACCGAGGCAGCGGCAGAGCTTCAGCGCGCGAGACTGCTTGCCGAGTAGTTGGTGGCGCATTCGCGCAACTTTTACTCAAAAAAGCAAATGTTCAAATAACGGGATTCGTGAGTGCAGTGCATGAAATTCAAGTTCCAGAAAATTTTCAATTAAACAAATCACTGATTGAGCAATCGATAGTAAGGTGTCCTGACCCCGCGACTTCGGATAAAATGATTGCTCTCATCCAAGAAATGAAAGAAACGGGAGATAGCGTTGGCGGCGTTGTTTCTTGTATTTGTGAAAATGTTCCCGCTGGATGGGGCGAACCGGTATTTGACAAACTGAATGCAATGCTTGCTCATGCTATGCTCAGCATCAATGCCGTCAAAGGATTTGAGGTTGGAGACGGCTTTGAGGCCACTCGCAAAAAAGGCAGCGAGCACAATGATGCTCTTGTGAATGGGGAATACACCAACCATGATGGGGGCATTCAAGGCGGTATTTCAAATGGACGACCGCTCATTTTTAAAGTCGGTTTCAAGCCAGTAAGCACTATTTCGAAGCCACAACAAACTTTAAACAAATCTGGAGAAGAAATTACGTTGGAAGCAAAAGGAAGGCACGACCCTTGCGTGGTGCCGCGTGCCGTGCCGATTGTTGAGTCGATGGCTGCTCTCGTACTCGCAGACGCCATGCTCCTTCAACAATCAAAAAAAATATAATTCTCTTTTGATTATTTATAAAATATCGCATCAACACACTTCATCGCACTAACTACATTTACAGTATATCCCTGATCACATGAAAAAAGTTTTGAAATACACAGGAATCACCATCGGTGTGATTTTTCTTCTTCTCTTAATTGCACCATTCCTATTCAAAGGAAAAATTGTGGATGCTGTAAAACAAGCTGCAAACGAAAATCTCAATGCAACTGTCAATTTTGACGATGTCAGTCTTTCTCTTATCAGAAATTTCCCCAACCTACGCTTGACGATTGATAATTTCTCCGTAGTAAATAAAGCCCCTTTCGATAGTGTTCAATTGGTAAAAATCGAAAGCCTTGTTGCTGTCATTGATATTAAAAGTGTATTCGGAGATCAAATCCAAATTAAAAAAATCGGTTTAGTAAAACCAAATTTCGACGTGCGTGTCCTTGCGGATGGAACTGCTAACTACGACATCGCAATAGAAGATACAACAGCAGTAGAAGAAGTTCCTGCCGATACAGCAGCGAGCACTTTTAGCATGAAATTAAAAGAGTATTATATCGAAGACGCTAATATTCGCTATGAAGATTTAACAATGCCATTTCTCCTTGATCTAAAAGGTTTTGATCACAGCGGAAGTGGTGATTTTACCGCTGATATTTTCACACTTGAAACGCTAACTCATGCCGATGCAACAAGCTTCCATTACGATGGATCCACTTATATGAATGAGGTCATCACAGATATCAAAGTGGACTTAGAAATGGATATGAAGAATATGAAGTTTACTTTCTCGAATAATGAAATTAAACTCAACGAACTCTATCTCGCTGCGAACGGTTGGGTATCGATGCCTGCAGAAGATATTGATATGGATATCACTTTTAACGCAACAAAGACAGATTTCAAGAATCTGCTTTCTATGGTCCCAGCCGAGTTTGCAAAAGACCTCAACGGTGTTGATGTGAGTGGAAAAATGGGCGTAGACGGATTCGTGAAGGGAACCTACAACGATGATAGTATGCCGAATGTCGGATTAAATCTTTTCGTTGAAAATGGTAGATTCAAATATCCTGATCTACCAAAAAGTGTAGAAAATATTCAGATCAAATCATCCATTTATGCTGACATGAATGTGATGGATAAGACAACTGTAGATGTAGATAAATTTCACCTAGAAATGGCAAGCAGTCCTGTTGATATGACCTTGCATTTGCGCACCCCAGAGTCCGACCCATATATTGATTTTATGTGTAAAGCTTTTGTGGATCTCAATAATGTGAAAGAATTTATTCCATTGGAAGAAGGAGAAAAAGTGCACGGACAAATCAAGGCGGATGTGAATTTGAAAGGGAATATGAGCAGTGTGGAAACAGAACAGTATGATAAATTCTATGCTGCTGGACAAATTGATATTACTAACGTACTATTCGATAGCGATTCATTGCCTTATGATTTGAATGTAAACAATGCATCCTTCATTTTCAATCCTGCCTATTTGAATCTCGCTGCATTTGATGCTAAAATTGGAAGAAGTGATTTACAAGCAAATGGTAAAATTGATAACTATTTAGCTTATGCGCTAAAAGATTCACTTCTTGCTGGAGTATTTAATGTGAGCAGTCAGTTGATGGATTTAAATGAATTCATGACCGATGATACAGCTGCCGCGCCCGCATCAGAAGGCGAAGCTGCACCATCAACAGAAGCATCTTCTGAAACGCTGGCCCCTATTGAACTGCCCGGTAATATCGACTTCAGTTTGAATGCATCATTTGCAAAAATGATTTATGATAAAACTGAAATCACGAATGTGAAAGGTGGAATTCAATTGAAAGATAAAATCGCATCCTTGAAAAATCTTGCGATGAATGTGCTCGAAGGTTCGGTGGTGATGACAGGTAATTACAACGCACAAAACCTCGCCGCTCCAAAAATGGACTTCCTATTTGATATCAAAAACATGGATATCAATAAAGCCGCAAACGAGTTCAATACGGTTGATAAACTTGCTCCAATAGCGAAGGCATGTACTGGGAAGTTCAGCACCAAGTTTAACATGAAGAGTTTACTTGGACAAGATATGATGCCCGTGAACGCTACCGTGAATGGTGCGGGTTCATTGAGCACAAGCGGAGTTCAGATCAAAGACTTTGCGCCTCTTGTCAAGCTCGCTGAAAAAATCAATTTGGATAAATTAAAAAATCCAAAGGTGGGTGATGTAAATGTTTCCTTCAAGATTGTGGATGGACAAGTGAATGTAGATCCATTCAATGTGAAAGTGGATGATATGCAAGCGAAGGTTTCTGGATACACGACCCTCGATCAAATAATCGATTACAATGTTGAGATGGACGTTCCTTTTGAAAAATTCCCTTCGAATATTGTCAATCAAGCGGGAAGCTTTATTGGAGATTTGAATAAAAAATTAGGCACCAATGTTAGCATCGGCAACAAGGTAAATGTGATTGCGCGTATCACAGGAACAATTACCGACCCAAAGGTGGGAGTTACAAGTAAAGCCCTAGGAGCGGATGCTGTTCAAGATTTGAAAACTCAAGCAGTGGAGGCCATCAAAACAGAAATCAAAGAACAGGCTACCAACCTCAAAAATGATGCATTAGAAAAAGCCATTGCTGAAAAAGCAAAGCTTGTAGCACAAGCCCAAGAACAAGCCAATAAAATAAAAGCAGAGGCTGCAGAAGCCGCTAAGAAAGCGAAAGAGCAAGCTTATAAGTTGGCAGACGACACGGAGAAATCATATAAAAATCCGTTGGAAAAGGCTGCCAAAAAACTCGCTGCAGATAAAATGCGAAAGGCTGCGGATGAGGCTTACAACAAGTCTATCGACGAAGCCAATAAGCGTGCAGATAAACTCGTAGTAGATGCCAGTGCAAAAGGAGACAAAATGATCCAAGACGCAAATGCCGCGGGAGACAAACAAATCAATAAAGTTGGAAAATAACATGATAAAATACTTCTCTAAAATGCCACTCCTTGTGGCATTTTTTCTTGCTTTCACAACTACAGCAAGCGCGCAAAAAGACACATTGTTCTTTCCTCCTCATTGCTATATTATTATTGATAATGAAGAATGGGTTTCCAGAGAAACAAGTTCATTTGTAAAACTTCGAAAAAAAGACTACATGATTTTCGAAGCCCAAGCGCGTTACAAAGAACATGACTCCATCATAACACCTGACAACTTCATTGACAAAACGCTGCAAAAAGAATACAAGTACGATAAACTAACGGTCGCCAATCGCAGCAAACTTGATGACACCACCTACTTATTGGAATTGGTGCCTAACATCGATGAATGTTCAGAAATTGAACTACCTAAGGAATTTCTATCGATAAAACTATATTATATCGTGAAGTACATCAATTCAAATACTTCCTTTACTTTAGAACTCGACGATGACATTTATATCCTCCTTCAATCTTTCCCACTCAAAGACAATTTACTCGAATTGTATTCAAACGTAAGGTTTACAAATCCAAAAGAACTGGATCAGTTGATGGGATATCCACTAAGCTCGGAGAGAGTCAATTTTGAAGTCAATAAAAAGTATCAATCGATCTACAAACGGAACTATCAAGAACTCCTAAAGAAACGAAAATGCTATGATGATGAAGCCTTGCTTGAACGATTAAAAATGATTCACCCTGCTGATCTTATCGACTCGCTTGCTCGATATCAAAACGACAGCACACTCGCCCATTTGTATGCAGAAATAAATGCAAATTCCGAAGCTGAGTCTATTCGTGAAGACCTTCAAAAATTAGCTGAGGTTAAATTCACAAATGAAGAATATTACTCATTGTTTGAAAAGTCAAAAAGAGCGGAGTACAAATTGGAAGATTACCTTGATTTAGTACTAGGGAATTTTCGGGAAAATGGAATTACGAGACTTCTCAATTTGAGCACTGCCGCTGATAAAAGAATAGATAATAGTGATTATAAAATTATAGCCGGTAATTTGATCAAAATAGAAGAAAAACTAGATTCAAGCTTCGAGTTGTTTGGCCTTGATAAAATTGATGAAACTCTTGCTGTAGTCAACTTCATATCTATTCTAAAAGCCCAAGCGATAAATTATTTCATCATAAAAGAAAATGAAAAGTATATCCTGAAACCATTCGATATACCTGATGAAAAATTACCCCATCAAAATTATCCAACAGTTTCTGATCTTGAATATTTGCTAGACCACGAAATATCTAGTTTGGACCTTGGAAGGCATAACTCGATTATCTTTTCAAAAAATAAAAACTTACTTTTATTCACCAAAGTCGCCAACAAACAGCAATACTATCAATCTTCTAAAAACATTGGAAGTGACTGGAGACAAGCACCAGTAATGAGTATTGACTCATCATCGTACTTGGTGATTAGCAATTTTCTTGGAAACAAAGAGAGATTTGGAATTATCAGATGGGATAAGTTTAAAGATGAAAAGGAGAAATATCGTTTAGAGAAAATAGTATCTGAACTCACTGGAAATTCACTGGATTATTATTGCGAAAAGGATTCTCTAGGAAATATAGTTTCCATTAATGACGACGGAGCGCAAATTATTAAGGCCAATATGAAGCCCGAACACTTCTTACTTACCACCACCAGTTTTACAGACGTTGATGGCGATAAACAAGACGAACTCGTGCATCTTGCTATTTCTAACGGAAAGATTATATCACAGAAAATCTACAAGCTCAATAAAGACACACTTGAGCCGATGCCGGCTAAAAGCTCATTGAAAATTCTAATGAAGAATACAGTAGTATTAAACTCACTACTGATCTCTCAGATTAAAAACCATTCCGAAGAAAAACTGGAAGACACCGAACAATTGTTCGGTTTTAATAAAGAATGATTCAAAAAAAAGCTGCTCTATTGAGCAGCTTTTTTTTATTTCATCTATTGTATTAAACTGTAGCTTTCACGCGTGGCGCGGCATTCATAATCTCTTCGTTTGCGAACTCTTTGAATTTCTCAAAGTTATTTACAAACTTCTCGGCAAGTTCGTTGGCCTTCGCATCGTATGCTGCCTTATCTGCCCATGTATTTCTTGGGTTTAACAATTCAGTAGGTACATCTGGACACTCCGTTGGCATTGCTAATCCGAACACCTCATGTGTTTCGTAATTCACATTCTCCAACTTCCCTTCCAATGCCGCAGTGATCATCGCACGAGTGAAACGCAATTTCATTCGCTCTCCAGTACCATAAGCACCGCCGCTCCAGCCGGTATTGATCAACCAAACCTTCGCTCCACTCTCATCGATTTTCTTACCCATCATTTCCGCATACTTGGTTGGATGCAATGGTAAGAACGGTGCACCGAAACATGCACTGAAAGTAGTCGTAGGCTCAGTGATTCCAGCTTCCGTACCAGCCACCTTTGCAGTATAACCGCTGATGAACTGATACATCGCCTGCCCCTTCGTCAATTTGCTGATGGGAGGCAATACACCGAAGGCATCACATGTCAAGAAGAAGATATTCTTTGGAATACCTCCCATGCTTGGCTCCATGATATTATCAATGTGATGCAATGGATAGCTTACACGTGTATTTTCTGTTCTTGTCTTATCGGCATAGTCAGGAGTGACACCATCATCTTCAAATCCGATGTTTTCGAGGATCGCTCCAAAACGAATCGCATCATAAATCTGTGGCTCCTTTTCTCTCGTCAAGTCGATGGTCTTCGCATAGCAACCACCTTCAAAATTGAAGACTGTTGTATCCGCCCAACCGTGCTCATCATCTCCAATCAAACGACGATTTGGATCTGAAGACAATGTTGTTTTCCCCGTACCAGAAAGTCCGAAGAAAACTGCTGTATCGCCTTCTTTACCAACGTTTGCAGAGCAGTGCATGCTCAGCACGTTTTTATCTTGTGGCAATACATAATTTAATACTGTGAAAATTCCCTTCTTGATTTCACCAGTATAACCAGTGCCACCAATAATGGCCATTTTTCTCTTAAAATCAATCACGGCAAAGTTATGCTGACGAGTTCCGTCAATCTCTGGATCAGCCATGAATCCCGGCGCGCAGACTACATGCCAATCAGGCTGAATGGTATCCAACTCTTCTGCGGTAGGACGCAAAAACATGTTGTAAGCAAACATATTGCTCCATGGGAACTCAGTTACTACACGAACATTCATGCGATAACGTGGATCTGCACATACATAAGCATCGCGCACATACACATCACGCCCGTTCAAATAAGCAGTCATGCGTTGATACAAACGATCAAATTTCGCTGCATCAAAAGGAATATTGAACTGACTCCACCAAACGGTATTTTCAGTCACCTCATCCTTCACAATAAATTTGTCTTTTGGAGATCGACCGGTAAATTCTCCTGTATCAATTGCAAGAGCTCCCGTGTCTGCCAACATCCCTTGACCGAGATGTAGTGTTTCTTCTACCAATTCCGCTGGAGCTAGGTTCCAGTATGCGGCAGAAACATTTTTCAAACCTAAATAATCAAGATTAGCCCCTTCAGGCTTCCTTCCGAAATGATTCATTGTTTTTTGTTTGGTTCGACTATCATTGAGTACGACGCTGCAAAGGTAGTAATACCTCTATAAACCTTGGTGATTTTTGTCATCCATGGCGCGCAACGATGAACCAAGCAATTTATTTTGCCCCGTCCACAAAAAAGGACTTTGCGATTTGCTGATACTCTACGAAAAGCCTTGCTCCCACTATAACTTTAGGCTCTTGGACCCCGTCATGGAAGATGGCGCCACAGAGATTTTTTTCCAAATCTCTCTTGAAAGTAAAGTTTACACCATTTTTCAACACCAAGGTAATTTGAGGATTGTCACTAAATGTACTTTGTACACCTTCTAAGCCTGGATCCTTGATAAATTCTGTCGCATTAATTTCAAATTCATCTACCATTGCCATTTGTGCGTTGTCCTCCCCTTCTTTCAAAGAAATTTGATACAAGTCATCAGAACTTGGGGTAAAGAATATTACTTGTCTAATGCGTTTCGCCTGTGTATCTGTTGATTCTGTTGTAGTGGATGGAGAAACAGCACTAGCAGCAGGGCTTGTAGAGGCTGGCGCACTCGCCTCCTTCTGACCACAACTTGAGGACATCAATATTAGTCCTAACGAGATGATGACAATCATTTTCATAACACAAACATACAAAGGGAGTGAATCAAATTTTGTGGATTGTACAGACCTTACGACATTCGCTGCCTAAAATTTATAGTCATGCGTATTGTAGAATGTGTCCCAAATATTTCTGAAGGAAGAGACAAGGCAAAAATCCAAGCAATCGTTGCTGAGGTTGAAACGGTAGAGGGTGTTATGCTTTTGGATGTTGACCCCGGTGCTTCCACCAACAGAACAGTGATCACATTTGCAGGCGAGCCTGAGAAAGTAATTGAAGCTGCTTTTCGATTAATCAAAAAAGCACAGGAACTCATTGATATGCGTTTTCACAAAGGCGAGCATCCAAGACACGGTGCCACCGATGTATGTCCGTTTGTTCCAATTTCAGGAGTAACATTGGAAGACTGTGCAAGCTTCGCACATCAACTAGGCGAACGCGTAGGTAAAGAGCTGGGTATCCCAGGATACTACTATGAAAAGGCCGCTACAAAGCCAGAAAGAGCCAACCTCGCGAATTGCAGAAAAGGTGAGTATGAGGCGCTCGAGAAAATTACTACTGCAGAGTGGGCGCCTGATTTTGGGCCAAACGTCGTGACTGATAGCGTTAAGAAATCTGGGCTTTTAACTATAGGTGCACGTGACTTTTTAGTTGCGTATAATGTCAATTTAAATACTACTTCTACACGCAGAGCCAATGCCATTGCATTCGACATTCGCGAAGCTGGCCGCACGCTTCGTGAAGGTGATCCTGTAACTGGAAAACCTATTCTTGACGAAAATGGCGAACCCAAGCGTATCCCAGGAACGCTAAAAGCCGTGAAAGGAATTGGGTGGTACATCGAAGAATACGGCATCGCACAATTGTCGCTCAACCTCACCAATATTAGTGTTACTCCTATGCACATTGCATTTGAAGAAGCGACTAAAAAGGCCGCAGAAAGGGGCGTTCGTGTGACAGGATCAGAAATCGTAGGAGTTATTCCAAAACAAAGTCTTATTGACGCTGCTGATTTTTACTTGAGAAAACAAGAGCGATCACTCGGTATTTCTGATAAAGAAAAAATCAAGATCGCTGTTAAATCTCTTGGATTAGATGATCTCGCTCCATTCAAGGCGGAAGAAAAAGTGATTGAGTATATGCTCGAGGCGCGTATGGCCCAATCGAAGAAACTCATCAAAATGGATTTGAGATCTTTTGCTGAAGAGACTTCGAGCGAATCGCCCGCTCCAGGTGGTGGATCCATTGCTGCTTATGTTGGCGCATTGGGTGCTTCATTAGGAACGATGGTGGCCAATCTTTCTTCACACAAAAGAGGTTGGGACGAACGTTGGGAAGAGTTTTCAGAATGGGCGCAGAAGGGAATGGCTTATCAAGAAAAGCTTCTGCATTTGGTAGATGAAGACACCCAAGCTTTCAATAAAATCATGGAGGCCTTCGGATTACCAAAAAATAACGATGAAGAAAAAGCAGCGCGCAGCGCTGCAATTGAGGCCGCATCGAAATATGCGATGCAAGTGCCATTCATCACTGCGGAAACTGCATATCAAAGCATGGAAGTAATGCATAAGATGGCAGAAATTGGAAATCCAAATTCCATATCTGACGCGGGTGTTGGAGCGCTCTGCGCGAGAACTGCTGTATTAGGTGCCGTGATGAATGTGCGCATCAACGCAAGCGGAATCAAAGACAAAACATTTACCGACGATCTTCTTGCAAAAGCAAATGAACTCGAAGCAAAAGCAGAAAGTTTAGAAACAGAAATCAGAGCGATTGTTAGAAAAGCAATCGGCTAGTACACCACGAATGAAGCAATACGCGTTTCATTTTTGGTGAATACACGCAATTGATATTTTCCTCTTGTCAAAAACGATTCTGGCCATTGAATGGTCAGAATCGTACTTGTGCTCGATGCATCGAGAAAGCTTGAGCCACATTTGACAACACGTCCCGATGCATCTGAAATTTCATAGGATACTTCATCAAATTCTAAAATCCATTCCGTGGACACGCGTAGAAAATTCGTCGTGGGATTAGGATAAATAGAGATCATTTTTTTGTCCAAAGTCGCATCCCATTCTGGCTGCAAAATGCGCAACGCCTTCCACAGATCTGCAATGCCATATCCAATGGAATCTGTGGGATATTTATAATGATTACAACTCTGTTCTATCGCGCGGAGTATTTCAATATTCTTTCTCGATTTTCCAACAGCCTGAATGATACAAGCCGCTCCGCCCGCGAGAATTGGGCTGCTAAATGATGTACCGTTGCCCGTCCGAATGTTACCATTTAAATCAACAAAAACGGTATTTTGTCCCATCGCCATTGCATTGGGCTTTACTGCGCCGTCCGAGGCTGGTCCAAAACTAGAAAAGCCTGCTTTGATTTCATTTTCATTCACTGCTCCCACACACAACACACTGTCTCCATCACTCGGTGCGGTAATAAATCTCCAAGAACTATTTCCTGAATTACCTGCGCTATTAACCACCAAAATGCCTTTTGATGCTGCGATGTCTGCTGCAATTGAAGCGCGTGTTGTTTCACCGTTCATATCCGCATAAGTGTGATTCATCGATGGGTCATCGAATTGTGAATATCCCAAACTCGAATTGATCAAGTCCACACCGAGGCTATCAGCATATTCCGCGGCTGCCACCCAGTTGTCTTCTTCGATTAAATATTCAGATGCTACATCTTCTGTGCGAAATAAGTAGAAACTCGCATCGGGAGCTGTTCCGATGAGCGAATCCGGAATCCAACCAGCCATTGTACTGAGCACAAATGTGCCGTGGTTACTATTATTATAAACGTTGTTGGATGCAGGATTCACGAAGTCTCGCGTTCCGAGAATTGCACCTCTTTCTCGCAGACGGTCGAAGGCACCAATCTGATCTGCTTTATCCCATCCACTATCGAATTGCGCAATGACGACTCCTTCTCCGGTATAACCATGCTCGTGCAGCAAATGAGCATTGATCATTGATACTTGACGAAACGAAGGACCGTAAAAGTCTTCATATTCTTGTGTAATATCAAACGCATCATTTCCACGCTTCGATTCATTGAGAAGATTCCAATCTTTGTCTACCGAGGCACCTCCATTTCCCTTCATGCCTTTCACCTCAGAAACAAATGGAAGTGAGGAAACGTGATCGAGAATTTGTTGGCGAAATAAAGTATCATCAACAATCAGCGTAGCACTGTTGAACCACTTGCTAGTATGATGAATATGACAATTGCCAACGGATACCAAGGACTGCACATAAGTTGGGTTCACAGGAAGATCCTTCCACTCTAATGGAATGCCCCACTCGGCTCGTCTTTCAATAGATTTTTGAGATAAAAAAGCTTGAGGCTGACTCAGTGAATATGGTGTGCCTTGCTTGTCAGAAAAAATAACGTAGTACGCTTCTGGAGCAGTCTGTGCGGTCCCCAACAACGTTACAAATGTCGCTATCCACGCAAGTATCCATTTCATAATGTGAATATACGAAAGACAAGCGTAAACGCGAAACGCGTTATCATTTCTTCAGAACTCCCGCCTCGTAAACCTCCACCTTTGACACAAGGCCTTTTTCATTGTAATAGATGACTTCGCCTTCGAGTTTTCCCTCAACATAATCACCTTGCATTTTCACTTGTGTTCCTTCCAATTTTTCACGCTGGGTGATTCCAAGTTCCATATCCTCTTTTGAAGCGGGGACTTGCACAAAATTTCCTATGTCATACCATTCTGTAAATGGACCATCTTTTTCACCTTCTGTGTAGGTGTATTCTGATTTTGGAATCCCTGAATCATAATATTCTTTGAAGGTTCCATTGACATATTTGCGCTTGGTTTCTGTACCATTCTTATAGAGCACGCTCAGTTCAATGCGCCCTTTAGAATTGTAATGGTGCCAGGTTCCTTCCTTCACACCTTTCACATATTTTCCTTGAAAATCAATGGTCCCGTTTTCATTCCAGGATGTAAATTCTCCATCGAATGATTCGACCACATATGTTCCTTCACGCATTTTCTTTCCACTTTCATAATACTCCACAAAAGGACCATCTTTCAATCCCATTTTATATGGGAAAATGGCCAAGAGCTTGCCCGAAGGGAAATAATAGCGACAAGCCCCATTGAGTAGACTATCCGTATAATTTTCTTCAGCAATTAAGGTTCCTTTACGATCATAAAGTTTCCATAATCCTTCGCGGCAGCGTTTCGGCTTGCCATCGATGTTTTTAAGCACAAAGCGGCCTTCGCTCATGAGGCTGCCCGTTTCGTAGTATGTAATATTATCCGTGATTTCCTCTCCTTTGACATGGTTCATTTTCGTCATCAATTCTCCCGTGACATAGTACCACTCCCATTCGCCTATTGGCTGGCCATCTTTGAATTGGCCTTTGTATAGAAGGGCCTTAGGATTATTTCCATAAACTCTTATCCACGGACCTTGACGCTTGCCTTTCGCATCTGTGATATTGTAGTCCTTGCCTGCTTCTCCTTGAGGGAAAATATGACCTGGCTTTTGAGAAAAAGCGAGAACACTTAAAAAGATAAAGAGGCTCAAAATCCCGAAACGCTTGATGAACGGCGCTCGAAGAGAAAGTGAAGGTGCGGTCATATCTATGATTTTTATCAATTCCGGGGGCGCAAATGTCAAATATGGTGCCCGGTGTGAAATTATTGTGAGAAAAGTTATCTCACAAGTAGCCCAACGAAAGTTGTACACGTCAAATTGTAATGTACTTTTGGGCGCCCGAGGGAAATTTTAAGTTTCAACGGCATTAAACGAAACGTCAATCTTTTTTCACAAATTACAATGAAAGTAACAGTTGTAGGTGCAGGAAATGTTGGAGCTACCTGTGCTGATGTTTTGGCTCATCGCGAGATCGCGAATGAAATCGTGTTGGTGGATATCAAGCCAGGCTTTGCTGAAGGTAAAGCATTGGATATTTGGCAGACTTCGCCAATTAACCTCTACGATTCTCGCACCATTGGTTCAACAGACGACTATTCAAAGACTGCAGGGTCTGATGTAGTAGTTATTACTAGCGGACTACCACGTAAACCTGGTATGAGCCGTGACGACTTAATCGCTACCAATGCTGGTATCGTTAAGACTGTTACTGAAAACATCATCAAGCATTCACCAGATGCAATCATCATCGTGGTTTCAAACCCACTTGATGTAATGACATATTGCGCTTACCTTTCTGCGAAAGTAGATAGCAAAAAAGTATTCGGTATGGCGGGTATCCTAGATACTGCTCGTTACCGTGCATTCCTTGCTGAAGCTTTGAATTGCTCACCAAAAGATATCCAAGCGGTATTGATGGGTGGTCATGGTGATACAATGGTTCCACTTCCTCGTTACACTACAGTTGGTGGTATCCCAGTAACTGAATTGATCGACGAAGAAAAATTGAACGCAATCGTTGAGCGCACGAAAGTGGGTGGTGGCGAAATCGTTAATCTTCTTGGTACTTCTGCTTGGTATGCTCCAGGTGCTGCAGCTGCTCAAATGGTAGAAGCAATCGTTCGCGACCAAAAGAGAATCTTCCCAGTATGTGCATGGTTGCAAGGTGAATATGGATTGAAAGATATCTATCTCGGAGTACCTGTGAAACTTGGAAAGAATGGTATCGAGCAAATCATCGAGCTTCAATTGAACGATGCAGAAAAAGAACTACTTGCTTCATCTGCTAAAGCAGTGAAAGAAGTGATGAACGTTCTTGACAATATGAATATCGTAAATGCATAATTGAATATGCTATCAATAGAAAGAGGCCCCGATGGGGCCTCTTTTATTTTATCAAATCTCGAAGTGCTTTGCAAAACTCCTTCGGTAATTCCATGTTGGCGGCATGCGCTGCATTGGGGATAATCACCATTCGTTCATCGGGAATATTATACTCTTCTTTCAAGGCAAACGCAGTAGTGAGCGGAATCAATAAATCGTACTCACCCCATATTAAGTGCACAGGCATTTTAAATTGAAATTCCATCGTTTGATAATCTTTCTCACATGCTATCAAGTGATCCAAGAGTTTCTTTTGATGCGCCATTTGAATATGATCAGGCTCTTGAAACATTGCTTCAAATAAAAAATCTGGAATGTAAGGCACCTTGTGATAGATGATTTTAAGCGACTGCTTCATCACCTCTGGTGTAGGTGGAATGAGTAGCTGCTCAATATTATTCATCCCCATCGTCGCAGCAATTTGATTGGCATAGGACAATTGGTAATGCTTCGCAGGGGCATCATATAACACGAGCTTCGACACAAGATCAGGATAGTGATGTGCGAAATGCGCTGCTACGAGGCCTCCATAAGAATTTCCTACCACAATTATTTTCTCATTGATTCCAAGAAAATCCAATGTGGCTTTTAGATGTTCGACTTGATCTTTGATTGTATAACCATCTCTACGCATGATCGTGGATCCACTGCCTAGAAGGTCGGGCACAATCACATCGTAATCTGCCTTTAATATGCGTGCTGCGTCGTACCACTGTAGCAATCCATTGGCTCCAAAGCCGTGGATGAGCATCATTTTTTCTTTCCCAGTATCAGATGCATAAACAGCATGAATTGCCTGTTCATCTTCAAAACGAAAATACCGAATGCCCGTTCGGTCCCAGCGCCATGAGCGCTGGCGTTCCATCATTTTGATAATATTAAATGGAAATCGACTCATAGCGCGAACATAAAAAAGAAAACCCCTCACTTTCGGTGAGGGGTCTTAATATGCTGTTATTTTTTAGCTGGTGCTTTTTTCGGCGAGCTCATTGGAGCTGGAGCCGGAGCAGGCGCTGGTGGAGGCGTTGGAGCCTGCGGTGCTGGAGGAACCGCTGCACCAAGATCTTGTGTCGCTGCTGGGCGCACTGGACGCTTCGCATACTTCAACTCATCTGTGATGTTTTTACCACCCATTAATTTCTCAATAATGAACAATACATAACGAACGTCCACTACGATGGTACGTTGCAATTCTGGCTCATAAGCGATATCACCGCTCATTGCTTCCCAGTTGCCGTCGAATGCAATGCCGATCAAATTACCATCAGCATCGATTGTTGGACTACCAGAGTTACCACCAGTAATGTCAAGATCAGCAATAAAGCAAACTACTAATTCGCCTTTGCTATTTGCGTATCTACCAAACTCTTTCTTGTTAATCAATTCAGCAAGACGATTTGGAACAACGAACTCTGGGTTTGTTTCGTCACGCTTTTCCATGATACCTTTTGTAGTCGTGTAGAAATCATAGTTCACAGCATCTGCTGCTGTGTAATCTTTTACTTGACCATAAGTGATACGCATAGTGCTATTCGCATCTGGAGAATATGCCTTGTCAGGATTCATTTCTCTCAAACCTTTTACAAACAAGCGGTATCCTGTGTCAAACTTATCTTGAGCATCGTTTGCAAATGTTGCACGATACTTTTCAATAGCACTCTTTCCTACCATCACGGCCATATCCTTATCGAATACTTTTTGTGAAGGCTTATCTAAGAATGCCATCAATTTTTCTTTAGAAACTAAGAACGATGTAGCAAACATCTTTTCAGTGAATGCCGCTTCATTTCCTTTGAACTTGGTATCGATCGTTGACATCCATGTTGGACGCTGATCTGCGGGGATATTCTTACGATACAATTTTGTCAATGCAGCGAAGACATCCTTTTCTGTAGACATATCATAGTCTTTATAGAAATCTTCAGCCTGACCCTTGAAGTTGTCAAGAATAGCCTTGCGCTTAGCTTCATCAGTTTCTTTCATTGCCGCTTCAAATGTGCGAGCAAATCGGAAAGCGAAAAGAGTAAGATCAGAACCAATCAAACCTGCTTCAAGAGCATAAACGTTTGACTTCGCAGTAGCATTTGTTGCATCATAGTATGATTTGATCATATCCAATGCCTTTCCATATTCAGCTTGACGCTTTGGATCTTTAGCAACCCAATCAGCAAACTTTGCTTCTTGCTTTTGCTTTTTATCATAGACATTCAAACGCTTCAAGCCTTTGCTTTGTCCAATGAAGTACTTCCAGTAGTTTGCAGTTGATGCATACTTTGCAGCATACTTCAAACGAACTGCAGGATCAGCATCCATGTGCTTCTTCATGGTGCTCAATTTCAAATCACGCACCTCTACAGTAGCAGGGTTGGTTAGATCCAATGCTTGTTGAACACCCCAAGATGAAAGGAAGCGGTCAGTAGAGCCTGGATAACCCATGATCATAGCATAATCTCCTTCTTCAACACCGTTGATGTTTACTGGAAGGAAATGCTTTGGAGCATAAGGCTTATTATCCGCAGCGTAATCAGCAGGATTGTTGTCCTTGTCTGCGTAGATGCGCAACATAGAGAAGTCACCTGTGTGACGAGGCCACATCCAGTTGTCAGTGTCACCACCGAACTTACCCACGCTCTCTGGAGGATTACCTACCAAACGAATATCTCTGTACGTGCTGTAAACGAAAAGATAATATTCATTACCGTAGAAGAAGCTCTTCACTTCTGCTTCGTACTTACCACCTTCGGCAGCCTTACCAGCCATTTGACCGATCTTGCCTTGAATGGCAGCAGCGCGATCTGCCTCACTCATATCAGCAGTAATGCCGTCAAGAATCGTTTTTGTAACATCTTCAATACGCACCAAGAATGAAATCTCGAATCCTGGGATTGGAAGTTCTTCACTCATTGATTTTGCGCAGAAGCCATTCGTCAACATATCGTTTTGAACGGTTGAAAGACTCTGAATTGCATCGTAAGCACAGTGGTGATTTGTAAAGATCAAACCTTTGTCACTGACTACTTCACCTGTACATTGGCCGCCGTTCAAACGAACGATAGCGTCTTTCAGTGATGCATTGTTGATGCTGTAAATTTCTTCCGCAGTCAAGTTGAGTCCGAGATTTTTCATCTCAGCTTCATTCACTCGATTGAGAAGGCTTACGAGCCACATTCCTTCATTCGCTTGAACGAACATTGGCAAAGCCAACAAAGCGAGAAGAACTAATTTCAATCTACTTTTCATGATTTGTTATGGTTGTAAAAAAATGGTTTCTATTCTTTGACCCACTTGGCCTCCGCCAGCAGAGCATCTATTTCGGCATACAGTTCATCCAACTCTTTTGGACCCTTATGTCGATCTTCAATCTTCTTGACTTGACCGTCAAGATGAGCTTCTGTAATGACACTAGGTAAATCCGTGATGGGAGAATCGTATTTATCCTGTAAACTAAAGTAATTGATGCTGCGAATCTTCTCTTCTATTTTTTGAAGAGAGGCTTTATCGAAGGTTGTATGGTAACTACCGATACGATCTACAAAGTTTTTCCCTTCGTATTGAACTCGTCCCGTTGTGTAAATCTGCACATTGTAGATGGGACAAGTACCGTAGCAAGCAGTACGCATCATGGAGATCAATAGCTCTTCTTTCTGCACCTCTTCCACAACTGGTGGAGTTGGCGTCTCTGGAGTCGGCGCTACTGTTATATCCGGCGTTGCGGCAGTCTTATCCTTGGACTTGCATCCAACAGAAACTGCTGATGTTGTGATCGCGAGTGCTAAGAATAATTTTGAAATGAATGCTTTCATTAAAATTGTTTTTCTGTGATTCATCGGAACATTTTTTTCCGAGAATTACACGAACCCTGCCGAAAAAATTATTTGCCTTTTCGCTCGCTCAACTTCTTCTGTTGATCCTTCTGAATTTGTTCGAGACGCTCCGCAAAGCTTGATTTCTTCTTAGGCTTCTTCTTGTTCTCTTCAATCTTCGCTCTGATCGCTCCTTCGTCAATGATGTAATTTTTAATCACAAACATTTGTCCGATCGAAATCATGTTTGCAGTAAAATAATACATGCTCAATCCAGACGGCATATTATTGAAGAAGAATAGCATCATGATGGTGAAAAGATTCATCATCACCTTCATGTTCGGCATACCAGGTTGTTGCACCGTTGGCTGCGCGCTCATGCTCATTTTTGTGTAAACAAAAGTGGAAGCTGCCATCAACAAAGTGAAACCACTGATGTGATTGCCATATATATCCGAAAGAATAGGAATATTCTGAGTCCAACTAAAGATGCTATCATAAGCAGCCAAATCATCTGCCCACAAGAAACTCTTGCCGCGCAATACAATTTCTGCTGGGAAGAATCGGAACATCGCATAAAGAATCGGCATTTGAAGTAACACTGGAATACATCCAGCAAAAGGATTCACGCCGGTCTGACGATACAACGCCATGATGGCTTGTTGCTTTTCTACAGGATTCTCTGCCTTTTCATACTTCTTATTGATCTCATCAATCTCTGGCTTTAACACGCGCATTTTAGCACTGCTCAAGAAGTTCTTCCAAGTGATTGGGAACAACACCATTTTGATGATGATCGTCACGATCAAAATGATCAATCCAAAACTTGTGATGTATGAAGAGAAAAACCAGAACAATGGACGAACAACATATTTATTGATCACGCCAATAATGCTCCATCCGTAGTCGATGATGTTATCAAACTCCTCTGCTTTAACTTCAGATAAATAATTGTAATCGTTTGGACCGAAGTAAAACTCCATATCCGTAGAAGCCGACACTCCTGTTAATGGAAGTGCTAGGTCAGCGTAGTATCTCTTGGTAGTCACGCTATCTTTCATGACCTGAACCGCAAGCTCTCCTTCTGCTTTGAAGTTCGTGCCGCTAATAATTGCAGCCGTGAAATAATCTTGCTTGAAGGCTACCCAATTGATAGATTTTTCTGTACGAGTAACGTCATCACTGCTCTCACTGAGGTAGTCACGGTCTTCTTCATTTTCTCTGAAATAAACAGAGCATTTGCTGCGCTCAGCAGAGATACCTTTTTCATTCGCATGACCTACAGCAAGCCACTGAAAGCGCATATTGTCCGCACCCAATTGCAATTCATTACCTATTCCTACCACATTTACTTTTACAGGAACCGAATAACTGTTCGGTTCGAAGTGATAGGTTAATTCCAAAAACTTAGCAGGATCATTTGTTGCCAAACGCATCACCAGATCTTGTGCATTAGACTTCGCATCTACACTATTAGCGCTGGGAGTGAAGAAGAAATAATCAGAACTGTATTTTCCTTTTCCAGCCAAGTTCATGGTGAGTTTCATCTTCGAAAGACTATCCACCCACAATTCAATTGGTTGTTGATCCTTGTAGCGCTTGTATCCATCCATCAAGGTTACATTCTTAATCATACCACCCTTGGTACTGAAAGTAACTTTGATTTTATTGTTTTCTACAACGATGTCCTTTTCTTGTCCCATAGCAGCCGCACCAAAAATGCCGAATCTGCTATCGAGAGCTGCATTGAGCGCACTATCAGAAGCAAAGCTCTCTGCTGGGATGATAGCTGCTGCTGGAGCAGAAGCTGGCAACTGTGGAGTTGCTGCTTGCACTTGTGCAAGACTATCTTGCTTTTGTTTCTCTGCTAATTCTTCAGGTGATGGTGATGTGAACCATGAAAACCCGATCACTAGGCCGAGCATTAATAACAAACCAATAATGGTATTACGGTCAAATTTCATAATAAGGTATCTGCAATAAGGCCGCAAAAGTCGGTACTAGCGCGCGTCAAATCTCATTTTTAGTGTTTTTTTTTATTATCATTTTTCGAAAAGCGCCAAAAAAGGGGGAAGTTTGCACCCCATGTCGAGTCAGAGCCCACATTCAACGCGGAATTATTGGATTACAATTATCCTACTAACTGCGCTATGCTTGATTTTCGCGGCAATGGAGTTGACCACGGGCTCGGTTTCTATTGATTTTCAAAGCATTCTTTCCATTTTGGGTAAAAATGAAAGCGAGTCGGCACAAAGCGTCATCATTTGGGAATCGCGCATTCCTCGGCTATTCACGGCCTTTTGGTCGGGGGCTGGATTGGCTTTGAGTGGTTGGATCATGCAGACCCTTTTCCGAAACCCTCTCGCCTCCCCGTCTATTCTCGGCATTACAAGCGGAGCTTCTCTTGGAGTAGCCTTACTCATGATGTCTGGTTTTTTGATTGGAATACCCATGCAAGGCACCTTGGGTACGTTTACTACTGCTGGGGCGGCCATGCTCGGTGCAGTGTTGGTCTTATTACTCGTCATTGCCATTGCCTCTCGCATGCGCGATCAAGTGAGCTTACTCATTGTGGGGATCATGCTAGGCCATTTCACTAGCGCTATTGTAAGTGTGCTCCAATTCAAAACCAATCCTGAAGCGCTGAGAAGCTACGTGCTGTGGGGAATGGGAACATTTACCGATACGAATTATTTGGAAATCCAGGTCATGGCAGCGATCGTCGCGGTTGGAGCTATGGTTATTTTTTTCAAGAAAAAAGCCTTGAATATATTGATGCTTGGCGATGAATACGCCCAATCACTAGGAGTTTCGGTGAAGCAAATGAGAGTCGTGATGATCATAGTGAGCGGCACTATGGCTGGAGTAATCACTGCTTTTTGCGGCCCCATCGCCTTTATCGGACTGGCAGTTCCGCATTTTACGAGAATCTTGCTCAAGACAACGCACCACGGAACGCTCTTCCTTCCGATGCTGCTCATGGGCGCTACCGTGGGAATGGGATGTGACCTTATTTCCAAAACAGTTGAAATTCCTCTTAATGCAGTGACCTCCGCGATGGGAGCACCGGTTGTTATTTTTATTTTGGTAAAAAACGCAAAGTCAAAAGCACTGATATGAGCCAACCTCTTGAAATAAAAAACTTGCGCGTTGGCTTCCCAAATAAGGTGCTTTGCGAAATCAATACTACCCTTCTACCGGGCCGATTGACTGCATTGATGGGGAGAAATGGAACAGGTAAATCGACGCTCATCCGCACCATTGCGGGATTGACACCAGCATTGAGCGGCGGAGTTTTCTACAACGGTCAAAACCTAAGTGAATGTAAACCATTGGAGCTGGCTCGCTTGGTGAGTTTGGTGCTCACGGCTCGTCCACCGGTGCAAGGCATTTCTGTACAAACAGTACTCGAAATGGGGCGCTATCCGCACCAATTATTGAAAATGGATGAGGCAAAAGACCTTGAAATCATAATGCAGTTCGCTGAAAAAATAGGTGTTACTCATCTGCTTCAACAATCACTGGAAAAGCTCAGTGATGGCGAGATGCAAAAGGTGATGATCGCAAAAGCATTTATCCAAGAAACTCCCATCATCCTCCTCGATGAACCAACAGCATTCCTTGATTACATCGCAAAAGACGAAGTATTCGAGCTCCTCTCTAAAACAGCACAAGAGCTGAATAAAATTGTATTGTTTTCAAGCCATGATTTAAATCTCATTGAGAGATTTGCTATGGAAAAAATACAATTATCGTGAACGCGATAAATGTTCACAGGTAATAGATAAAAAAGGCGCGATAGTTGAGTTAACTTCGCAAACAATATCCCAAGGATTATGAAAAAAATCATCATTGCTTTCCTCCTACTAGCCGCTACAGTAGCGTCATTTGGACAAACAGCAAAACTCATTGAACCAAAGATCACCGATGTAACGGTGTTCATGGCCGGAGCTCAAGTCACACACACAGGTGATATCTCCTTAAAAGCAGGCGAAAATCAACTTCGCATCTCTGACCTCACAGTCAACCTCGACCCGAACTCTATTCAAGTGGAGGGTAACTCAAACTACACCATCGTATCCGTTAGACATCAAGTCAATTATTCGGTGGATGCTTCTCGCAATCCAAAAATCAAAGTCATCAGCGATAGCTTAGAAGACATGCAATTCAAGCAGAAAGAAGTGCAGGGATTGAAGAACGTAGTATTGCAAGAGAAAACACTTCTTGAAGCCAATAAATCCATCAAAGGAGCGAATGGTACACTCATCGCTGAAGACCTGGAAGAAATGGCCAACTTCTTCCGTGAGCGAATGAAGCAAATCGAATACCGCTGGTTGGAATTGACTGAACAAGAAAACAGCAACAACCGAACGATCATTCGGTTACAAAATCAATTGAGCCAATTGAATGCTCGCATCAATGAAAACCCGAGTGAAATTCTTATCACTGTGCAATCATCCAAAGAGCAAAAATCAAATCTAAAAGTCTCTTATTTTGCCTATCAAGCAGGCTGGTATCCCGTATATGACCTGCGCGCTGAGGATATCAATTCAAACATAGAATTTGCCTACAGAGCCAAGGTTTTCCAGAGCACTGGAAATGATTGGAACGATGTAAATCTTACGATTTCTACCGGCAATCCGAACATTGGTGGACAAGCACCACAGCTCAGCCCTTGGTACATCAATTTGTACCAACAATATCAAAAGCGTTTGGAATACAAGGCTGGTGCACCTGCTTATGAATTGAATGCAACCCCATCCGTCGCTTACTCAGATGCAATTGGAGAGCAAGACCTTTTCAAAGGCAAGACAATGGCTGATTTCACCTCTATTCAGAACAATACTGTAAGTACTGAGTTTAAGATAAGCCTGCCATATGATATCCCAAGCGATAATCAGCAATATGATGTCATTATGCAAAAAGAAACGATCACTGCGTTGTACGATTATGTGACGATCCCGAAATTGGATAATGATGCCTTCTTAAGAGCGCGTTTGACCAATTGGATGCAGTATAGCTTGTTGCCTGGAGAAAGTAACATCTATTTCAAAGGCACATTTGTAGGCAAAGGATATATTGATCCTGTGCAAGCAAATGATACGTTGACGATTTCACTTGGTCGCGACCGCGCGATCAATATCAAGCGTGATCAGATCAAGGAATACTGCCAAACCACTACTTTCGGATCGAAGCAAAAGACTACGAAAGCTTACGAAATCAGTATTACCAACACGAAGAAACAAGACATCACTATTGAAGTAGAAGATCAATTACCGATCTCACAAAATGGCGAGTTGGAAGTCGAGACAGAAGAGCTATCTGGTGGTACCTACGATGAAACCACTGGTAAGGTGACTTGGAAGTTGACCATTCCAGCAGGAACGACTGTAAAAAAACAACTTCGCTTTAGTGCGAAGTACCCGAAAAAACAATTTGTATCAGGATTATAATGGAAGGAAAATTAGTTTCAGCGAACATACCAACGCAGGTCGGAAAATTCACAATGCACGCTTTTGATAGCGGCAGACCTGAACTTCCACATCTCGCGCTGGTAGCTGAAAATACGAAGTTGGATGGTGTAGTAGATATCAGAATTCACTCCGAATGTTTGACGGGAGATGTTTTTGGAAGTTTGCGTTGCGATTGCGGAGAGCAATTACAAGCTGCAATGAAACACGTTGAGGCCAATGGCGGCATAATCATCTACCTACGACAAGAAGGACGAGGAATAGGGCTTGTAAACAAGCTCAAGGCCTACAATCTTCAAGACAAAGGAATGGACACTGCAGAAGCCAACATTGCCTTGGGCTTTCACGCCGACGAGCGCGATTTCACCCCAGCAATAGACATTCTTCATTTTTTTCAAATAAAAAAAGTGCGAATTCTGACGAATAATCCAGAGAAATTCGAAGCCTTGATGGGTTCCGGCATTGAGGTGGTTGAGCGCATAGCGCTCACTACTCCAAAGCACGCCGAAAATCAATTCTATCTAGAAACCAAACGCAAAGTCTTCGGGCACCATTTGTGAGGGAGAAGCGGAGAAGGGATATGGAGAAGCGGAGGGAGGATATGGAGAAGCGGAGAAGGGATATGGAGAAGGGATATGGAGAAGGGATATGGAGAAGGGATATGGAGAAGGGATATGGAGAAG
>OFDN01000041.1_pt1 | contig 146651 bp, 142 predicted proteins | sample 1520971 | NCBI WGS metagenome assembly OFDN01 (sample SAMEA94257418, study PRJEB24077) | hot springs metagenome | biome: Aquatic biome; feature: Geographical feature; material: Water | place: India | collected 2012-06-12 | depth 5 m
GGCCCGTTCACTCTCGCAGTGCTGAAGGATGAAAAACTGCGGTTCCCGCCCCGCCGCTACGATTTCCTGAACACGAAGACCGCAGATGGTCTCGCCAGCTTCCAGGTGCTGCTCAATGCGCAGATCGAGCCGCGATGTGTGCCCGATATAAATAATCATCCGGGAGCGGGGATCGGCGATGGCATAGATGACGAAACTCACCCTTCCAGTTTACCGCAACCCGGCTGCCGAAATCCATTCGCGCCATACTAATGTATGGCGTCACACGCGAAAGCGATCAACGTCCCCGCCAGCCTCTACGATCCAATTCGGCTTACGTCCGCGACCAGTCCAGGTCTGAGAAGGATTTTTCGGATTCCGGAACTTGATCGTAGCTGGGCCACGCTTCTGATTCCTGCCCGAACCGAACAGCTCACCTACGCTGAAGCCCGCCTTCTCAGCCATGTCAGCAAGCTTAGCCCTAACGTCAGCGCGGTCTTGCTTTTCGCGCTCCAAAATCGCCGCCTCAACACGTTCCTGCAGCACCCGCAGTTCCTTGAGGCTCAATGCTGCTAGTTCGCTCGCTTTCATGCGTGCACGCTCCACTTCAATTCGAATCCAGTTGGACTGGCTATTCGATCGGATGCGGAAGGTCAATCGCTGCAGATTGTCGGTTCGGCCCAGCTGCTGCGCGAGGGAGCGCAGCAGCCCACACCGTGCATTTTATAGGCTGGAAAATTGACCGATTCAGACCTAAGTTAAGGCTGCCGACCACGATCCACTCTTGCCAAATCCGTCTAGGGACGCCCGGCAGCGAAGGATCAAAATCGGATCAAAATCAGCCTGAATCCCTGAAGCGGAACTCGATAAGTACTTGAAGGAAATTGGTCGGAGCGAGAGGATTTGAACCTCCGACCCCCAGTCCCCCAGACTGGTGCGCTAACCAGGCTGCGCTACGCTCCGACTTCGGCCCCCCCTTATGTCTGGCAATGAGGCCAAGGTCAACGCCTCGTTCGGTTTCTTCCTTACAACAGAGCCTCGATCGCGAGCGCGGCCTCGGGGAGCGTTCTCAGTGATGGCGGCGACGCCCCGGCCGGAAGGGCAATGGCGACGAAAATTCCGTCGCCGGCCGGAACATCGTGAGCAACGACAGCCGGGGGCTCGGCGGGCGCATCATCTCCTTGGTTCGCAGGCCGTCGGTCGACAGCACGCCCCCCTTCCCTGCCCGGGCGCAATCGCTCAAGCATTGGGCCAACACCGGTGCCGTGTGCCTTCGCCACCGCTTCAATACGCACCCAGGCGCGCAGGAACCGCTCGTCGGGTTCGGCGGCCTGCAAGGGTGCGCCGGCTGCCAATGCAACAGCTTCGGCTTCGATCGGCGCCCGGCGCGCATCCGGCATCCAAACCGGCCGCGTCCGTTCGATATCGACACCAAGTGGGCCACCAGCCGTTATGCCGATCAACGCCAGATGCTTGGTGTGGGCGAGGCTGAAGCTGGTATCGACACTGGCGAGCGACGGCTTTCCCGTGGCGCTCAGAACAAAAGGGGCGTTGCGAATTCCGGCGCCCAGCCTCCGCTCCAGCAGAATGCGAAGCGTGATGTGCGCGAGGCGGCGCTCGCGACGCGTTCCATCGTTGCGCACTGCTGCGAGTCGCGTACGCACATCATCCGACAGCCGAGGTGTCGCCGCTTCAAGCCCTTCAAGGGCCGCTTCCGATCGATCGAGATTTACGAGCCAAAGCTCCGGCTCCAGGCCTGCGGTCATGCTTTATCCCCGCTCGCGCCCGATCAAGGCAAACGCGATGCTCTCTCACTATACAAGAGGTTCCAAGCGTGGAGGGGGAAACGGCGCATCGACGACGCAGCTCGGTAAACAAACCAAGCGGAGGAAGCCTCCGGCCGGTTCGATGACATCATCAAACCGACCGGCACGTTCATGCGTGCGCGAACCTCAGGCGCCGACGGCACGCGCCCGTCGGGGCGCACGAATCGGCTCGTTCTTGGCAATGGCATCCTTACCCAGCGACTCAAGCAGAATCGACCGGCACTGCTCGAGTTCCTTGATGGCCGCCTCGATCGCGGCCAGTTGCTCGAGAGCGTTGCCCTTGTTGCGCGCATTGCCGCGCCGCGCGGCCACCGACACCGGCGCACGCGCTCCAGACGTGGATGGAACGTTGGCCGGGAGCGCCCGCGCATCCGGCTGAATGCCGCGGGTCGCGACGGGTGCGCTGCGGGCGGCTTCGCCCGGCACCTTGCCGTGCTGTTTGACGTGATCGATGCCCTGCTCGCGGAGGATCTTCTGAACACCTTTGATGGTGTAGCCCTCGGCGTGCAGGAGATGGCGGATACCGCGCAACAGCTCCATATCTTCTGGGCGATAGTAACGGCGCCCGCCGCCCCGCTTCATCGGGCGGACTTGCGGGAAGCGTGCTTCCCAGAACCTCAACACATGCTTCTGGACATCGAGCTCATCAGCTACCTCGCTGATGGTTCGAAAAGCCTCTGCTGCCTTGCTCATCGTTACCCCTCGATGCCTTGGCTCAATCGCGCACCAAACCGACTTTCGCCGGTCTTCTTGCCGACGCGCCCGAACACCTCTCGCGCGTCACTCGCTGTCAGAATCGAGCCCTCTCAGCGCGTCCCTCGTTCGAATCAAAAGACGTACATCTACTCGATACATCTGCTTGCGTGCTGCGATGATATCGCCAACGGCGCGCGGCGTCTCGATCAATCAGATCGAATGGTCACAGGTTTTTTTCAGCAGACGGCGCAAGCGTTCCACGCGCTTTCATCGCCGATGCGCTTAGACGTTTTTCTGCTCGCTGCCCGAAAGAGGCGCGACGGATCCGAAGGTATTCTCTGGCGCAGTGCGGCCACTTGCAGGTTCGCTCACGATTTATGACGCGCGTGCAGACACAGGCGGACGCGGTGCGCGGCGCGACGGGCGGTTCGGCAAACGCGCGTGAGCATAAGGATGTCGCGGGGCGGAGGGACGTGATGGGGAGCTTCAGGCGGGACGCGCGCGCAAAAAAGTCGCGCCCCGAATCTCCCACTTGCGCGGAGCAATGGGAGTGACGAGTCGATACGACGTTGCGGATTGCGAAACTATTCGGCGGCCTTGACCCGGCGCGAGCGACCGGAGTTGATCCGATCCTTCATAATGTTGCTCGGGCGGAAGACCAGAACGCGACGCGGCGTGATCGGCACTTCTTTGCCGGTCTTCGGATTGCGGCCAATGCGCTCGCCCTTCTGACGAATTCCGAACGAGCCGAACGAGGACAACTTCACTTGCTCTCCACGCGCCAAACTATCCGAGATCTCGTTCAAGACGAGCTCGACCAGCTCTTGCGATTCATTGCGTGGCAAGCCGACCTTACGAACCACTGCTTCAGCCAGATCGGCACGTGTGAGTGTCTTACCGCTCATGCGCCTAAACCTCCCCGTCGATAGGTATTTTTCCTTATGCTACCGACGTGAGCGCGCGCGGTCAATCACAGATCTCAATCAAGCAACTGATTTCGCACATAGAATTAGATAACGCTGAACGAACCGTGTTTAGGTTCGTCCGCCAACGGATTTGTGCACCGCAGCGTGTCATTTTTCGCGTTTGCGAGATCACCAGCGGGCGAGCACCGCACCCCAAGTAAATCCGCCGCCCATGGCCTCCATGAGCACCAGATTTCCTTCACGAAGACGGTGTTCTTCAAAGGCTAGGTTAAGAGCCAGCGGGATCGAGGCGGCCGACGTGTTGCCGTGCCTATCGATGGACATCACGATCTTTTTCGGGTCGACGCCCAGCTTCTTGGCAATCCCTTCCAAGATGCGAATGTTGGCCTGGTGCGGAACGAAGAGATCGATTTCGTCCGCCGCGTATCCGGTTGCGACCAGCGTTTCCTCGATCACGCCCGAGATCTTCTGCACCGCGTGGCGGAACACCTCGCGGCCGTTCATACGCAAATGCCCGACGGTTTTCGTCGAACCGGGGCCACCGTCGACGTAGAGCAGGTCCTCGAAGCGGCCGTCCGAGCGGATCAGGGTCGAGAGGATACCGCGATCGTCGCGCGTGCCGTGCTGGGGCTGGGCTTCGAGCACCACCGCGCCGGCCCCGTCGCCGAACAGCACGCAAGTGGAGCGATCCGTCCAATCGAGGATACGGGAGAACGTTTCGGCACCGATGACGAGCGCGCGGACGGACTGCCCGGTCTTGATGAAGTTGTCGGCGATGGACATGGCGTAGACAAAGCCCGAGCACACGGCCTGGACGTCGAACGCGGCGCCTTTCGTCACACCAAGGCCCGATTGAATGCGCGTGGCTGTCGACGGGAAGGTTCGATCCGGCGTCGCGGTCGCGCAGATCACCAGATCGATGTCGACCGGATCGATGCCGGCCCGAACCAAAGCTTGGCGCGCAGCCGCAATTCCGAGAGTCGAGGTCAGTTCGTCTTCGGCGGCGATGTGGCGCTGGCGGATGCCGCTTCTCTCGACAATCCAATCGTCGGTGGTGTCGACGACCTTTTCCAGATCCGCATTGGTCATGACGCGCTTGGGAAGATGTGCGCCGACACCGCGAATGACCGATCGAATGATTGCCAAGGTGTCCTCTTCTTCTACGTTCTTGGGGCTGGACGGCCCTTTCGGTCTAGGGAGCCGGCGATACGGCGCCGAGCCGATGATGGAAGGTTTCCAGATCCGCGGCCAAGCGCTCCAGAAGCCCGCTCTCAGACATCTCGTAGCCGAGATCGACGGCGCTCGCAAAGCCCAGCGCATCGGTGCCGCCGTGGCTCTTGACCGCGATGCCGTTAAGACCGAGGAAGGTGCCGCCGTTGACCCGTCTCGGGTCCATTTTTTCCTTGAGAACGCGGAAGCCGCCGCGGGCCAGCAAAGCGCCCAACCGCGACAGCCAGGTGCGCATCATCGCATCCTTCAAGTACTGTCCGATCTGCCTGGCGGTACCTTCGGCGGTTTTTAGCGCGATATTGCCAGCAAAGCCTTCGACCACCACGACATCAACTTTGCCGTGGCCGATCTCGTCGCCCTCGATGAAACCGCGATAATCAAGCGGCAGTTCGACGGCCTTCAAGAGCGCGTGCGCTTCCTTGACCTCTTCGGCTCCCTTGATGTCCTCGACGCCGACGTTCAGGAGGCCCGCCGTCGGGCGCTCGACATGGAACAGCGCGCGAGCCATGGCCGCGCCCATGAGGGTGAAATCCGTCAACTGGCGGGCCGTCGCGCCGATATTGGCGCCGACGTCGAGCACGATGCACTCGGCAGTGATGGTCGGCCACAGAGCGGCGATGGCGGGACGCTCGATACCTTTCATCGGACGCAGGATCAACTTCGCCATGGCCATCAGCGCGCCGGTGTTCCCGGCCGAGACGGCGGCGTGGGCTTCGCCCTTCTGCACCGCATCGAGGGCCATCCACATGCTGGACCCCTTGCCGCGCCGCAGAGCCTGGCTCGGTTTCTCGTTCATCGCGATGACGTGGGTCGTGTGAACGACGCGGGCCTTGGCGGCAAGCGCGGGATGAGCGGCCAGCACGGGCGCAATCCGCGCCTCGTCGCCGAAAAGAATGAAGCTCAACGCGGGATGGCGCTCAAGCGAGATTGCGGCGCCCGGGATCACGACCTCGGGTCCATGATCGCCCCCCATCGCGTCGAGCGCTATTGTCCGCGGCTGAGCCATTTGGCGAATCTTGAACCTGTCGAACGAGCCCGGTGCATGTTCCTTTGAGCTTGCTTCACATGCCCCCGGAAGCAAGCCGACGGGAAAATACCTGTTTGCATCTGCGAAACAACCAATTTCCGCCACCCGGCAGGGGACAAAGCGCGCCACCCTGAAAATCAGTGGTTGCCGAGCAGCTTGCCGACCCTTGTCTAGGCTTCTGTTTTGTCGTGCTTCTTGTCGGAAAACCGTTTCGCAAATTTCCGGAAGCACTTAACGCCGCAGGAGGGCTGCAGCTTAAGGTTTCGGTTTGAGCTTGGCCAATGCGGCAAACGGACTGGCCGCATCGGGATCGGCTGCCAGCTTCGGATCAACCCATTCGAATTCGGCACCGGGCTTACGTGGATAGGGGTCGAGCCCCGCTGACAACACGCCGAAAATCATGCTTCCGACTTCAATGCGGCCATCTTCGATCGGCTCAACATCAGGGACGCTCGAGACCTCTCGGTCTCCGTCCACGGGCGTTTCGTCCTGCAACGCCTCGGTCGGGCCCAGCTCGATCGAATAGCTTTCCGAAAGCCGCCCCGGAACAGGCTCCAGACTCACGACGCAGGCTTGCGTGACATCGGCTTCGAGCGTGCCTGAGAAGTTGTAACGCCCCGCGCCGAGCGCCTTGATGACGTAAGTCGCCTTGAGAGCCTCGCAGGAGAGAATATCCAGCTCCCGCGCCAGTTCGATACGCTCTTCCTCGGTCGCTTCCCGCGTTTCGGAAAGCGGGCGCTCCCCGATAGCGGTCACGAGTTTGAACCAGTCGCGCAGTGCCGTCATTGCTTTGTCTCTACTCTTGTGTAGCCAAAACGAGCCCGGTCGCGGGATCCGGGAACACGACGCGCCCCGCGCACAGGCTCTCGGCCGGCGCCGCGAGGATGGAGGCGCGCGTTTCCAGCGAATACCGGGCGAGCGCGCGGGCGGCTTGCGGATTTTCCGCGAGGCCTGGGATGGTCTCAGCGAGTTCGGCTGCCAAAGCCGCCACGGGCTCGGGTGCATTCGCTGCGCTGCGGTAGCCCCCACAGCGCTCTCCCAATGCTTGGGCGGCTCTCTTTACCTTTTTCGGGACCGACATGTCACCCACGCCCATCTCGCGCAGGCAGTCGTCGATGTCAGTTACAAAAATCTCGCTCAGAAGACGCGCGATCCGACGCCCGCGACGTTCCGCGGGAAGGCGCTCCAGCACCGGAAACATCAGCAAAATAATCATCGCGGTGCGACCTTCTGGCGTATCCAGGACACCATCGCGACCGAAAAACTCCGGCCGGCGGGCCTGGGTCACGATCGCGCCATAAAGGTCGACTGCTGTGCGGCGATCTTGAGCCCTGCTTCTAAACCAGGAGAGCACGCAGGTTTTCCAATCTCTTGTGTAAGGGGATTGAGGGGATCATGCCGTTGCTTCGAAGCCTCGTTTTAGCTAAGGCCGGAGCTGCAGCACAGGGGTTTCATGAGTCTTCCAGGGGGTCTATCGAATATGCGCCGTCGGGACGCGTCCTACCAGAGCTCGGAACGCCGGACCTCGGACCGCGGGGGCTCGGTCGGCTCTGGGGCCATGCGCCTTGCGGGCCGCATACTCGGCCCCGTCGCATTGCTGATGACTGTTTCCTTGGCGGCGTGCAGCGAACAGATCACCAAGCACGGCCACCTTTTCCGCGAGTCGGACATCGCGCAGGTGCAGCCCGGCATGGGCCAAGAGCAGGTGCGCCTCGTTCTCGGCACGCCCACGACCACTTCCACAGCCGGCAACGGCTCGGTCTATTACTACATCTCGAGCACCGAGAAGAAGACGGCATTCCTCAAGGGCAACGAGGTCGACCGGCAGGTACTCGCCGTCTATTTCACGCCAACCGCAACCGTCGATCGCGTTGCCAATTACGGGCTCAAGGACGGCAAGGTGTTCGATTTCGTTTCGAAGACCACACCGGCACCCGGCGGCAAGGAAGACGGCATCCTGAAGCAGCTGTTCCGCAACCTCGGCACCAAGCAGATCTTCGGCGAATAACGCGATGGCGGTCTTGGATCCAGCCGTTACGATCCCGGTGCTCGCGTCTCTCGATCTCGATGAGACCGAACGTTTCTATCGTGATGCGCTCGGTTTCTCCGTCGAGAAAATCGGAGACTACGCGATCGCGAAGCGCGACCGAATGGAGATTCATTTCTGGCTCGCGTCCGACCGCATCCATCCCGAGCATACGTCTTGCTACATCCGTGGCGGACAGATTACCGGCCTCTACGACGAGTATCGCGAAAGAGGCGTCGAAAAGCTTTCGGACTTCAAGGTGCGCCCGTGGAACATGAAAGAGTTCTATATCCATGATCCGCACGGCAATCTTTTGCGCTTTGGCGGCGCACCCGAAGAACTCGATGCAGATTGATTTTCTGCTCTCTGGCGATGGACGACAAATAGAAAGGCCCCGCTCGCGCGGGGCCTTTCCATTTTATCCCTGCGTCTCGCGAGACAGGCTTAGCTGTGCGACAGCACTGCCAGCAGCAAGAGCGCGACGATGTTAGTGATCTTGATGGCCGGGTTCACGGCCGGACCGGCGGTATCCTTGTAGGGATCGCCGACCGTATCGCCGGTGACGGAGGCCTTGTGAGCGTCCGAGCCCTTGACGTGCTTGACGCCGTCCTTGTCCACGAACCCGTCCTCGAACGCCTTCTTGGCGTTGTCCCAAGCGCCGCCGCCAGAGGTCATCGAGATGGCAACGAAGATGCCCGTCACGATGACGCCGAGCAGCATGGCGCCGACAGCCGAGAACGCTGCGCCGCGCCCGCCGATGGCCTCGATCACGAAGAAGAGAACGATCGGAGAGAGAACCGGCAGCAGCGACGGGATCACCATCTCCTTGATCGCCGATTTGGTCAGCAGGTCAACGGCGCGTGCGTAGTCGGGACGCTCCGTGCCCTTCATGATGCCGGGCTTTGCCTTGAACTGCCGGCGAACTTCCTCGACGATCGAGCCCGCTGCCCGGCCCACGGCCGTCATGGCCAAACCGCCGAACAGGTAGGGGATCAAACCGCCGAGCAAGAGCCCTACGACAACGTAGGGGTTCGACAGGGCGAAGTCATACTGGATGCCCTTGAAGAACTGGTACTCGGTCGCGCCAGCGGCGTTGGCCTTGTCGATGAAGTACTGAAGATCCGAGCTGTAGGCGGCGAAGAGAACGAGGGCGCCGAGGCCGGCCGAGCCGATCGCGTAGCCCTTGGTCACGGCCTTGGTGGTGTTGCCGACTGCGTCGAGTGCGTCCGTCGAACGGCGGACTTCCTTAGGCAGTCCGGCCATTTCGGCGATGCCGCCGGCGTTGTCGGTCACAGGGCCGAACGCATCGAGCGCGACGATCACACCTGCCAAACCGAGCATTGTCGTGGTCGCGATTGCGGTGCCGTAGAGGCCTGCCAGATTGTAGGTGCCGAGGATGCCGGCGACGATCGCCACCGTCGGCAGGGCGGTTGCTTCGAGCGAAACAGCGAGGCCCTGAATGACGTTGGTGCCGTGTCCGGTGACGGAAGCCTGGCTGATCGAGCGCACGGGGCGGTAACCGATGCCAGTGTAGTACTCCGTGATCCAGACGATGAGGCCGGTCAGCGCGAGGCCGACCAGGCCGCACAGGAACAGGTTCCAGCCGGTGATCGACAGGCCGTTGACCGTGCCGACTTCGCCGAAGCCGCCGAGGACATATTCGGTGGCGCCGTAAAGCCCTGCGATCGACAGCACGCCCGATGCGATGACGCCCTTATAGAGCGCGCCCATGATCGAGTTGTTGGCGCCGAGCTTCACGAAGTAGGTGCCGATGATCGAGGTGACGATGCAAGCGGCGCAGATGGCAAGCGGATAGACCACGAGCGCGGCGAGGTTGGCCTGGTTCGCGAAGAAGATGGCTGCAAGAACCATGGTCGCGACTACGGTAACCGCATAAGTCTCGAACAGGTCGGCCGCCATACCGGCGCAATCGCCGACGTTGTCGCCAACGTTGTCGGCGATGGTGGCGGGGTTGCGCGGGTCGTCCTCGGGGATGCCGGCTTCAACCTTGCCGACGAGATCGCCGCCAACGTCCGCACCCTTGGTGAAGATGCCGCCGCCGAGACGGGCAAAGATCGAGATCAGCGAAGCGCCGAAGCCCAGCGCCACGAGCGCATCAATGACCGTACGATCGCCCGGCGCATAGCCGAGAACCTCGGTCAGAACATAATAATAGATCGCGACGCCGAGGAGCGCGAGGCCGGCGACAAGCATACCGGTGACCGCACCCGCCTTGAAGGCGATGTCGAGGCCCTTGGCCAACGACACGGTGGCGGCTTGCGCGGTGCGCACGTTGGCGCGCACGGATACGTTCATGCCGATGTAGCCGGCGAGCGCCGAGAGCACCGCGCCAATCAGAAATCCGAGGGCGACGAGACCGCCGAGAAGGATCCAAGCCAGGGCGAAAATGACAACACCGACAACGGCGATCGTCTGATACTGGCGATTGAGGTAGGCCCGTGCGCCTTCACTGATCGCACCGGCGATTTCCTGCATGCGTGCGTTGCCGGCATCGGCCTTCATGACCGATTGAATGGTGACGACCGCGTAAAGGATCGATAGTGCGCCGCAGGCGACGATCCCCCATAGAATTTCTGTCATTGAATTCCCCTATTTGGTCAGCTCTTTGGCTGAGACCTCGCACGGGGCCATGCTCGCGACAACGCATCGCAAGTCTGGATCCCGATGCGCGCTCCAGACCGATTGGTCTGAGACGACCTAGATCACTTTGCGTTTCCCCGTCTCTCCTAAGCGAGAGACGCGCGCGGACCATGCCAAAAGACCACCTGCGTTGCAATACAGGCACAAGGGAAGGTTCGGGAGGAGACGCGTGCTCCTCCCCAGTCTGGATTCAATTTTTTGGTTTTTATTTCAGCGCGATACCTTGGCTCTCTCGGAGCGGAGGATCGCAATATCGCTTGCTTTAGTCTTTAGGTGGACGCAGCGGTTCACCCCGTCGCGTACACCGTGTACGTCAATATGACCGACAAATAGGCACCTGGGCGCCGCGAATCAATGACAACGGCGCCCGCTTACCCTTAGAGCGACCCGTTTACTTGCAGGGACGCGCTTCGATCTGGCAGCTGAAGCTTCCGCCCGAACCGGAGCATGTTACGCCCTTGCTCGCCGCCTTCGAATACCGCGCCCAGTCGCTGCCGTACTCGAAATCCGTGAAGCTTGCCCAGGAGACGATCGCATCCTTTTGAGCGGCGGCCTTGGACCCACCGCTGCCGCTGCCGTAGTGATAGTGATCGGTGAAGCAGGTGCGGCCGCCTTCCTTGCGCAGGTCGTGCATGTAGGCGAAACCCGTATCATCCGCCGCAGCCGGTGCCGCTATCGCGCTCATCGCAACCGCAGCAGCGGCTGCCCTGAAAATCCATGTTGCCGACATTGGAGCCTCGTTTCCTATTCAAACACGCGCCGGCACTTTGCCCGATTCACTTAGGGGGCTCGATAGGTGTCAGACGCGGTTTTGAACGAATCGAGTTTCCCCGAGGCAAACACGTCACAGATCAAAAAACTTTATTGCCGCTGTCGGAATAAAAAGCGCGCCACAATGGGCGCGCTTTGCTTCTCTTGAGTTATCGAGCGCATAATTTTCGAACGCTGTTTGCGGAAGATCAAACTCGCAACTTCGCAGCGGATTCGTTTGCGCTACTTCGCAGCTTGTTCGCTGGCGCTACTTCGCAGCTCTTACCTTGCGCTACTTCGCAGCGACGACGCTGATCTCGACCAACATGCGCGGATCGACGAGCTTGGCCTCAACGCAGGCGCGAACAGGCGTGTCCTTGCCACCGGTCCAAGCCTTGTAAGCTTCGTTCATCTGCTCGCGATGGCGAATGTCGTTGAGCCAGATCGTAGCCTGCACCACCTTCGACTTCGACGTACCGGCGAGCGCAAGCAGACGGTCGATCTCGTTCAGAACCTCTTCCGTCTGACCTTTGACGTCGCGCGAGAGATCGGACGGCACGATGCCGGCGGTAAACACAAAGCCGTTGGCCTCGGCGGCCTTGGAATAGACCTCGTTGGACTCGTGGCGCGTGATGGTCATGGGTGGGCAAGGCTCCAATAAGAAAAAAGATGAGGGCGACCGCTTAGCAAAGCTTTGCCCGGCGCGCCAGTGCAGGCGCGCCGGGCTTGGGATAGGCCGATACAGGAATTGCTAAAGAAGCGGCTGCTCCGCGAGACGTTTCCCATCAACCACGAGGGCCTTGATGGCCACCTCGCCCGATTTGCCCACGGCGAGCACGGCCGAGATCTTTTTGTCGCGCACCTGCTGCTCGAGCTCGCGTCCAGTGCCTTCCGGAACGAAATAGCTCTCGATGCCGTAGCGGACGGAGACCTTGCGCGGCTCGTTGCCGACGGGGTTCGACACGTAGGAGACAATCCCCTTCAGCACGACCTGGGCCGGATCGGCCGGCTGGGCGTGGGTCAGCGAAAGCCCTACGACTTCCCACTGCCCCTCGGCGGCGCCGGGTTTCAGAGTGACGTAGATGGTGTCGCCCTGGTTGGTTTCTTCGGGAGCTGGTACCTCGCCGCGTGTGAACCCGTAGCCGAGGATCACGTAGTCGCCACGGAAGATGTCACGCGGATCGACAGGGATGACCTCGGCCACGATCTCGCGGCCATTCTTCAGAAGTGAAACGCGGCCGTAGACGATGGACGCGAGCGCGACGGTCTGGACGAGCGCGACGATCGCGATGGCAAGCCATGAGGTTGGAGACAGCTTGATCATGAGAGGGCACCTTTTGCCTGCGCTTCACCGCGCGCGTGAAGTCGATAAGCGAGGGCAGCTAGACCGGAGACGATGAGGCCCGCGACCAGGAAGAACACAGACGTGTTGAGCATCGTACCGATGGTCTCGACGTAGACTGCAAGGATCTCGACCGAGAAACCGACGTAGCCCAACCAAAGCGCGCCGCGGTTGCCGGTCTTGAGACCCCAGAAAATGGCTCCGATCAGGATCGCAATCGCCAGCACGGCGAGCAGAGTGAACACATCGAGCGGGGGGCTCTCGAAGAATTGCAGCGCCCAAAGGCCGGCCAGAACGATGACGAGCCCATAGTTCAGCACGCCCGCCCAGAGCGCAGGGAGATCGGCCCGCAAGCGTTCGCCGGCAATCGAAGCGGCCATGACGCCGAGCCCGATCGCGACGACGATACCGTGCGCATGACCGTCGTTAAGACGATAGCCGAGGCTGACGACAAAGCCGGTCAGCGCCAGGCCTGCAAGATGAATACCGGGGCGCCAGCGCTGCCAATAGAATGCAGCCGCTACGATGGCCCAAGGGATCAAGAACAGCCAGAACACCTTGTCCAAGCGCAGGGCTTCCATCGTGCCCCAGATGGTGACAAGCACCATTGCGAACGCGAGTGCGGGGTTCGATCTCAGCACGACACCGGCGAGCAGCGCACCCGCCGCCCAGAACAGGATCGCGTCGGCAACGTTGCCGTCCATGTGATACATCTGTGAAATCAGCATGATCGAGCCGCCGAAGATCGCGACGCCGAGCAGGATGGCGGCATGGGCAAAGCCCGACATGCCGCGACGTGCGAGTGCACCCGCCAGTCCGTAAGACGCCCAGAGCGAAACCAGCAGCATCCCGAGACGCAGAACGCGCGGCATATCCTGCCAGTTCGATGCCACGAAACTCATGACCGCAAAGCCGATCAGGACCGCGCTCAGGATCGCGAGCGAGTTGGCGAGCCCCAAGGTGCGCACGCCCTTTTCCACGTCCTGGCGTATTGCGACTTCTCCTTCGGGAGTCACCCAGCCTGCCTCGCGCCATCGCACGAGATCGCGTTCGATACGTTTGCGGTAACTCCACATGGAGGATCCTGATGCTCTCTTTTTTGGTGATCACGACGAGATACAAAGACGCCCGCCATCGCCCAGGGCTGACGATCAGCCGTTATCTGAGCAATACCGAGCGCACTTACTCAACGCAGGAGCATTATGTCACGAGGGAGGCCGCTGCTGTTACGCCGGGAACAATCGCTCCGGTGCGCTCGGTCATTAACGTTTAGATCTATCGAACGCAGCGGCGTAATTCGACCCCGCTCCGGGAAACGCCCCAGAGACTTCAGTTTTCCTCAGTCTCGGGGGATTCCCCGCCGCGGAGCTATTGTTGCGGTGCGGGAGCCGGAGCCGGTGCGGGCTCAGGCGCAGGTGTCGGCGCAGGTTCCGGTGTGGTGGTGGCTGCGGGCGGTGCCGGCGCATCGCTCACAGGCGGTGGTGTGAAGGCGGTATAAGCGATCACCGCCAATGCTATGGCGGCTGCAATTGCAACAACGACTTTTGTGTCCATGGTGTTTCCTCCGTGCTCCTGAAAAACACGAGCTTATTTTTAGCACGCTTTACCCCTCCAAGCCAGAAAACGGGGACTTTCGGTTTATTCCGACGCGCGCGCTTCTCATTGCACGTGGGGGCTCGACGGGGGAAGCGACGCACGTCAAGATGCGCCCGCATTCGTTCGCACCGGCACTGGTGCCTTTTCGCTTAACCCTAACCGCGATGGCGATCCCATGGATTTCGACGCAACTTTTCTCGCGCGTATTCAGTTCGCTTTTACGGTCTCGTTCCACATCATCTTTCCGAGCTTTACCATCGGGCTCGCTGCTTTCATCGCGACACTGCTCGTCCGTTGGCGTCTGACGGGTCAGGAGCATCTGCACAGGCTCGCCCGCTTCTGGACCAAGATCTTCGCGGTCAGCTTCGCGATGGGCGTCGTTTCGGGGATCGTGCTCTCCTACGAGTTCGGCACCAACTGGAGCGGGTTCTCGCGCATCGTCGGCAACGTGCTCGGCCCGCTGCTCGGCTACGAAGTGTTGACGGCTTTCTTTCTCGAAGCCTCGTTCCTCGGCATCATGCTGTTCGGCTGGAACCGGGTCTCGCCCAACCTGCATGTGACTTCGGCCGTGCTGGTCGCGATCGGAACGTCGCTCTCGGCGTTCTGGATTCTCGCCGCCAACAGCTGGATGCAGACGCCAGCCGGACATGAAGTGCGCGACGGCATCGCCTATCCCGTGAGCTGGCTCGAGATCATCTTCAATCCGAGCTTCCCGTACCGCTTCTCGCACATGTTCACGGCGGCCTATCTCACGACATCGCTGGTGGTCGCGGCGGTGGGCGCGCGCTATCTGCTCGCCGGGCGTTTCGTCGAGGAATCCAAGACGATGCTGCGGATGGGCATCGGCATGGTGGCGATCCTTGCCCCGCTGCAGCTCTTCATCGGCGACCAGCACGGCCTCAACACACTCGAGCATCAACCCGCCAAGGTGGCGGCGATGGAGGCGCATTGGGACGGGAACGAACCGGCGGATCTCGTGCTCTTCGCCTGGCCATCCGAGAGCCAGGAGAAAAACCTCTTCGAGATCTCCATTCCCAACTTCGCGAGCGTGATCTTAACGCACACGTGGGATGGCCGGATCAAGGGCCTCAAAGACTTCGCACCGCAGGACCGTCCGCCGGTGAAGCCGGTGTTCTTCGCCTTCCGGGTGATGGTCGGTCTTGGTCTCCTGATGATAGCTGCCGGGCTGATAGGCGCCTTCCTGTGGTGGCGCGGGGCCTTGTTCAACACACCGTGGTTCCTGCGCCCGCTTTCGCTGTCGTGGCCCGCCGGATTCATCGCCATCCTAGCCGGCTGGTGGGTGACGGAAACCGGCCGGCAGCCGTGGCTCGCCACAGGGATCGTGCGAACGGCCGACGCGGCCTCGCCGGTTTCGGCGGGCGCGGTTCTGACGACACTCGTGCTGTTCGTGATCGTTTACGGAATCGTGTTCTCGATGGGCATCTATTACATCAACCGCCTGATCGAGAAGGGACCGGCCGGCGCGTCGATCAAGCCGGCAGATGGTGTCCCCTCGCGCCCGCTTTCCGCAGCCGAAGAAGCTGCTCACGATGCCATCGAAGGGACGAGGTGAGATCCATGGACGGCTTGGCTTACTGGCTTCCCTTGATCTGGGTGACCGTACTTGGCATCGCGGTCGCCCTCTACGTCGTGCTCGACGGGTTCGATCTCGGTATCGGCATCCTGTTTCCCGCCAATCCGCTAGAAGCCGATCGCGATCAGATGATGAATTCTGTCGCGCCGTTCTGGGACGGCAACGAGACGTGGCTCGTTCTCGGCGGCGGCGGACTGTTCGTCGCGTTTCCGCTCGCCTATTCGATCATCATGCCGGCGGTCTATCTGCCAGTGCTGATCATGCTGCTCGCGCTCGTGTTCCGCGGCGTGGCGTTCGAATTCCGCTGGGTGGCGAAACCCCATCACCAGATGTGGGACATCGCATTCGCGAGCGGATCCATCATTGCCTCTTTCATGCAAGGCCTGATTCTCGGCGCGTTGCTTGAAGGGGTCACCGTTTCAAATGGTGCCTTTTCCGGCGGCACGTTCGATTGGCTTTCGCCGTTCTCGCTGCTGACGGGTCTCGCTGTGGTGGCCGGCTATGGCCTGATCGGCGCGACGTGGCTCGTCATGAAGACGGATGGCGACGTGCAAGCCCGAGCACGCGAGCACGCCAAACTGCTGCTGCCGATCGTGCTCACCGCGCTGGTGATCGTGAGCCTCTGGACTCCCATTGCCGTACCGCGCATTTTCGAGCGCTGGTTCACGCTGCCGAATTTCCTGTTGCTCGCGCCCGTGCCGCTGTTGACGGCTTACGCGGCCTGGTCGTGCTGGTCCGGGCTTGCGACACGGCACGACACGAAACCGTTCGTTTCGACGATCGCGCTGTTTCTGCTCGGATTCGTCGGTCTTGCCGTGTCCAACCTACCTTTTATCGTCCCGCCTTCCCTCGACGTCTGGCAGGCGGCCGCGCACCCCTCGTCTCAGCTGTTCATGCTGATCGGCGTTCTTATTTTCGTCCCGGTGATCCTCGCCTATACCGTATTCGTCTATTGGACGTTCCGCGGCAAAGTGAAAGCCGGAGAAGGCTATCACTGAGCGGCCTGGCAAAGCCGACTGGTTCGATTTCAAGGCGCGTGTGATGAGTAGTTCGTTCTCGGCCCCCTCCCGCCCGGCTGCCTCAGCCGCCGGGGCCGTTGGAGAATTCGGCACGATCGACGCCCTCAAGGCGGATCTCGATCCGAGCGGTCCGTGCGCCCGATGACCCGCATTCCTCCCTTTCCGCACGATGAACAAGTTGCAGGGCCGACCGCCTCCCAGTCCGTCAAAAGACGGCCCAAGGCCGCAATCGTTCTGAAGCGCCTCGGCATGGGGCTCGTTTCTACCGTGCTTTCGGCCGTGGCTTACTATTTCGCCGCCCGCTATGGGCTGGCGCTGTTGGCCCAGCCGGACGGCGTCGCGGTTTTCTGGCCGGCCTCGGGCATCGCGGTTGGTGCGCTTCTCGTCTTCGGAACCGCAAGCTTCGCCCCTATCGGGAGCGGTGTCGCGATCGGGACCATCGCGGCCAATATCGTTGCCGGCCGGCCACCGGAACTCGCCATTCCGTTCGCGTTTGCCAACATGCTCGAATGCCTCATCGTCGCCGGACTGGCCGAATGGCTGCTCGGCCCGAATTTGCGTTTCGACACGTTGCGAAAGTTCATCGGTATCTTCTTCGCCGCGGCCGTGGGCGCGGCCGCCGGAGCGGTGATCGGCGCATCGACAATCGCGATGCTCGGCAAAGCAGAGGGCTCGTTCCTCGCTCACTGGCACCAATGGCTGCGCTCGGATCTCATCGGCATCATCGCCATTACGCCACTGGTGCTCGGCATCCGCGCGTTGGCCTCGAGGCAGATCTCCGTGCGCGCGCACGTCGAAGGGCTGCTGCTGATAACGCTCGTTTCGGCCGCGGCAGCCGCGACCCATCCGGATACCTTCATACGACAGGGGATCGAAGTTACGCTGCCGATCTCCGTCCTGTTTCCGCTGCTGCTCCTGCTCGCTATCCGCCACCCCCTCACCTATTCGCAGATCGGTGCGTCGATGGTGGCGATCATTCTGGTTGCCTGCATCGTCTCGGAACGCAAGATTGCGACGGATTTCGATATCATGTGGGCGCAGCTTTCCATCGTCTCGATGGTTGCGTGTTCGCTGTCTCTCGCAGCGCTGATCGCGGAACGCAACGCGGGCGAGGTCAGACGGCAGCTTCTGGTGCGGGAACTCGATCACCGGGTCAAGAACGGACTGACGCTGGTTCAGGCCGTGGTAGATCGCTCGCGCGAGCACGCATCCTCGATCGACGACTTTTGCGACAAGCTCGCCGGGCGCATTCATTCGATGGCGCGAACGCACACCATGCTCAGCCGCGAGAAGTGGCAGGGCATCGAGCTCGGCCAGTTGATCGCGACCGAGCTTGCGTCCTATCAGGAGATCAATTCAAAGGCGTTCGTGGGGCCACGCGTTTTATTAACCCCGGCGCTTGCGCAATCGCTCAGCCTCGTCGTGCACGAGCTTTCGACGAACGCGATCAAGCATGGATCCCTGGCGCGGCCGGAAGGGCGCGTTCACGTGGCCTGGATTATCGAGCCCGTGCATGAAAACCCGGACGGCATCGAAACGCTGGTGATCGAGTGGCAAGAGTTCGGCTTGCCGTTCGTGGGCAAGATCGGCCCGGCGGGGTTCGGCACCAGCACGATCCGCGACCTCTTGAAGTACGAAGCGGAAGCGAGCGTCGATCTCCACTTCCCGCCGGATGGCGCACGATGCACAATCCGCCTGCCGATGGCGCCCTTACGCCTCACGACCACCTGAGGAGAAAATTCTCCTCAAACGATCAAGCCACGTCAGGTCGTGGCTTCCTGGGCGCGGCGGCCGGTAAATCGCCTGATGTACGTCTCGATCAGATCGTGATCGAGCGGCTTGTTCAGACGGGCCAGCGCCTCGCGATCGGCATTCGTCGGAAGGGCTTCATAAGCGGTGATGATGATATAAGGAATGGATCGCGGGATCAGTGCGTCCACAAGAGGATCGGCAAAGCCGTCTCGGAGGTTCATGTCGACAAGAACGAGCGAGACCGGGCGCGCTTCGACAATCTTGAGCGCCTCTCTTACCGTGGGTACGGGACCGAGAGGCAAAGCGCCTGCTTTCTCGACGATGCTTCTCAAGGACTGAGCAACGTTCCAGGAGTCCTCGACGATCAGCACCGCCACGTCATTCCTGTCGCACTTTATGCTTTCAGGTTTTGGGATGATCGACATGACGTGTCTTGAACTTTCAAGTGGTAGCGTAACCTAATTATATGCTCCCTATTTCCAAATATGTCCATTGCAGTCTGAATAAGCCCATGAAGTGGCTTGACGGATGGTGCCCTGGGCTGTGATAGGCTCGAATCATGGCTAACATCAGTGCAATTCACGTTATCGGCGGCGGCCTGGCCGGCTCGGAAGCAGCCTGGCAAATCGCGAACCACGGCGTTCCCGTCATCCTTCACGAGATGCGCCCTCACCGTATGACCGACGCCCACAAGACCCATGGGCTCGCAGAGCTCGTGTGCTCGAACTCGTTCCGATCGGACGAGTGGGAAACCAACGCAGTCGGACTTCTGCACGCCGAGATGCGGCGGTCGAATTCTCTCATTCTTGCGGCCGGGGACCAACACAAGCTGCCCGCCGGCGGCGCGCTCGCGGTCGATCGGGACGGCTTTTCCGCCGAGGTCACCGCGCGGCTATCGAACCATCCGCTGGTCACAATCGAGAGGGGCGAGATCGCCGGGCTACCACCGGCCGACTGGGACAATGTGGTGGTTGCGACGGGGCCGCTGACCTCACCTTCGCTCAGCGAGGCGGTCAAGGCTTTAACAGGCGAGACCGAGCTTGCCTTCTTCGACGCGATCGCGCCGGTCGTGCATCTCGAGAGCATCGATCAGACGATCGCGTGGCGGCAATCGCGCTACGACAAGCCGGGCCCCGCGGGCACCGGCGCGGACTATCTCAATTGTCCGATGTCGAAGGACGAGTACGAGGCGTTCGTAGACGCGCTGCTCGCCGGCGACAAGACGACCTTCAAGGACTGGGAAGCGGCGACGCCCTATTTCGACGGCTGCCTGCCGGTCGAAGTGATGGCGGAACGCGGTCGCGAAACCTTGCGGTTCGGGCCGATGAAGCCGGTTGGCCTCACCGATCCGCGCACCGGACGGCGTCCTCATGCCGTCGTGCAGTTGCGCCAGGACAACGCGCTCGGCACGCTGTGGAACATGGTGGGCTTTCAGACGAAGCTGAAACATGCGGAGCAGGCACGCGTTTTCCGGATGATCCCCGGGCTTGGAGAAGCCGAATTCGCGCGGCTCGGCGGGCTCCATCGCAACACCTTCCTCAACTCACCGAAGCTGCTCGACGGCGCGCTCCGTCTCAAGGCGCAGCCGAGGCTGCGGTTTGCCGGGCAGATCACGGGCGTCGAGGGTTATGTCGAAAGCGCGGCCATCGGCCTCCTGGCCGGGCGCTTTGCCGCCGCCGAGCGGCTCGGTCAATCTTCAGTGCCGCCTCCCGCAACGACAGCACTCGGGGCTCTGCTCGCGCATATCACCGGCGGGCATCTGCTCGACGAGGGCGGCTCGGCCTCATCTTCGTTCCAACCGATGAATATCAACTACGGCCTACTGCCTCCGCTCGACGACGCGCCGACATCGGGCACGGACGGGCGCAAGCTCAAGGGCAAGGAGCGAGGCATGGAGAAAAAGCGCGTCATGTCGCGACGAGCCTTGCGCGATCTCGACGGATGGCTTGCCCAAAGCGCGCAGGCGGCTGCGGAATGAGATAGCTCACTCTCGGGAGATTGCACTGGGCGACGCCGAGCAGATGGTGGTGAAGGTCGTGCCTAACCTTCGGGTGGTGGCCGCCGACGCGTGGGATGACTGTGCGAACCCGGACGCGGCTACGCACAATCCGTTCGTCTCGCACGCCTTCCTCTCTTCTCTTGAAACGGCGGGCGCAGTCGGCCCCGGTACCGGATGGACGCCGCAGCATCTCGTGCTCGAAGGCGCCGACGGAGATGTGCTCGGCGTGATGCCGCTCTATGCCAAGACGCACAGCCAGGGCGAATACGTATTCGATCAGGCGTGGGCGGATGTGCTGCATCGCGTCGGCGGGGCCTACTATCCGAAGCTGCAAGGCGCAGTGCCGTTCACGCCGGTTCCGGGTCGCCGCTTCCTGGCCCGCCCGGGACCAATGGAGGCCGAGCGGGAACGCCTGCTCGCCCACGCAGCCATCGCACTAGCTGACCGGCTTGGCGTCTCGTCGCTCCATGTGACCTTTTTGACCGAGGGCGAATGGGCCCGACTTGCCGGAGACGGATATCTGCAGCGTACTGGACAGCAGTTCCATTGGCGGAACGAGGGCTATCAGACATTCGACGATTTCCTCGCCACGCTCTCTTCGCGCAAACGCAAAGCGATCCGAAAGGAGCGGGCGGACGCTCAGGCCGCCGTCGACATCTTCAGTGTGACCGGTCCCGAAATAACGGAATCGCATTGGGATGCGTTTTTCTCGTTCTACATGGACACCGGCTCGCGCAAGTGGGGACGGCCATATCTCAATCGAGCCTTCTTTTCGATGCTTGGGCAGGCGCTCCCGGAGCGGTGTCTGTTGATCTTCGCGCGGCGCGGAGGACGGATCGTGGCGGGCGCCCTGAACCTTATCGGCGGTGATTGCCTCTACGGGCGCTATTGGGGCGCGATCGAACATCACCCGTTCCTGCATTTCGAGCTCTGCTACTATCAGGCCATCGACTATGCGATCGCGCATGGGCTCTCGCGAGCGGAAGCCGGCGCGCAGGGCGAGCACAAGCTCGCGCGCGGCTATCTGCCGGAGACGACGTACTCCCTACATTGGCTTGCCGATCCACGCCTCGAAGCCGCCGTTGCGCGCTATCTCGCGGAGGAGCGCAGCGAAATTGCTGAGATCAACGACCTGCTACGTGCGCATGGGCCGTTCAAGAAAGGTGGCGGCGGCCACTAAGCATTCGGGACAGCGCGGAAGCGGGTCGCAAAGGGCTTGCGGCGCGAGGGACGCGGCTTTTAGAAAGACGACATCAACTCGCGACAAGGGACATCTCACCATGGCCGACTACGACACCAACAATGTGTTCGCGAAGATCCTGCGCGGCGAGATTCCGTCCCACAAGGTTTATGAAGATGACAGCGTGATCGCCTTCATGGATGTGATGCCGCAGGGCCCGGGCCATACGCTGGTGGTGCCGAAAGCTGCGTCGCGCAATCTGCTCGATGCCGACCCGGCCGTGCTCGCCAAGCTGCTGCCGGTTGCGCAGAAGATCGCGTACGCGGTGAAATCCGCGTTCGCGGCCGACGGCGTAAGCGTCTTTCAGTACAACGAGCCTGCGGGTGGGCAGAGCGTGTTCCACCTGCATGTGCACGTGGTGCCGCGCTTCGAGGGCGTAGCGCTCAAACCCCATTCCGGAAAAATGGAGGATGGCGCCGTTCTCGCCGCCAACGCCGAGAAGGTCCGCCAAGTCCTCGCCGGCTGATTGGTTTCCCTTGCGAGACTGAGACGTTCAACGGATGGGTGAAAGCTTGTCGCGAGGTGGCGGCGGCGCTTGGACAGTCGTCGCCATCCATTCTCCACCGGCGCTCGTGTCCGGCTCGATCATGCTCGAAATGCCGGAATAGCAGCCGCCCAGGCAGGCGGCGGCTTTCGGTGCGGCCTCTTTTGACAAAGCCGTGGTCGAGACCGGGTGCCGACGCAGGAAGACGATTTCAGGTTGGCCGGTCGCGGGGCACCCGGCTTCGCACACCACGACGTCCATGCCCGGATAGGCTGCGGCCAGCGGATGAGGTCTGGATTCTCCAGCCTTCTCGGCGTCCAGAATGGCCTTGGCGCGGCGGGTGTAATAGTCGCTTTCGGGGGCGCTGCCGCTTGCTTCAGGAACCGCCGCTGCCTGTTCCGACGCATCGGCATCGGGCGCCACCAGCGCCAACATGATCGCCAGGGCGGCAAGCCCCATGAGATGCCCCAAAAGGGCGGTGCTGGGCACCCCCCGTACGCCAATGCTACGCATCGTTCTCTTCCACGCTACGACACACCGTAAACTCGGACTGTCGCAAAGCGGGGTTAACGAAGTGCTGCGGATTAACGTGAGAGAGGAGCCAAAATCCGGCTCGATCGGATTGGTCCCTCTCGTTCGTCTCGATCTGCTTTACGGACGCGCCGCGGGATAGCGCCAGTAGGCTCCGCGATCGGTCGTGACCTCTTCGAGCGAAGGGGTGCGCAACTTCGGGGGACGCGTGCCGGTCGCGATCAGAGCGGCGATGTCGTCCAGCAAGGCGTTGTTTTCCGCGTAGCCCGAATGGTTCAGGCCGAGGCTGTCTGTGCTGGCCGCCGAAACATCGATGGTATCGATGCCGGGCAGAACGAGCGGACCTGCAGGCGGGACGTCGCCGGCACGCGGGATACCGCCGTAGAAATTGCGAGAGACGCGGAGCGCCCGGTCGTTGCCGGCCGCATAGAGTGTCACGCCGCTGGCAAGACCACGGATCTCGGCCGCGATGTTCTCGAAGTTGTCCCGGTCCACGTCAGGAGCAGCGAGAATGATCTGGCTGATCTGGACACCGTCTGGCTTCGAGCGACGCAGATCCTTCAGCACCTGAAGGGTCGGCTGGTTGCCCATGCTGTGGGCGATCACGCTCACGGACTTCGCACCCGACTTGTTGATTACGAGTTCCATGAATTGCTTCAGGTAGGGTTCGGCCTGACCGGAGCTTTCGCGATCGTAGGTGTAGCTGGCGAGGCCGCCACCCGACGGCCAGCTATAGGCGAAGGCCGCGCCGTCGAACTTCAAGTCATAGGAAATCTGCGCCGCCCGGTAGATCGCGTAGTCGAAGCTCGTGTTGTAGCCGTGCACGAAAATGAACGCGTGGTCCTTGTAGCGCGCGGACGCTGCCAGCCGCTCCTTTACGAGGGTCAGAAACTCTTCCTCCGAGAGCGCCTTGATCTCGTCCATCGTGAAATGGCGATTGGGATCCTCGGTTTCCTCATAGAGCGTGACATTGAATACCCGGATGGCCCACGGGCGCTCGATGGACGGCACCTTATGCGCCTTGGGAACGGTGACGAGGGCGCGGCCAAGCTCAAGCCGACGGCCGCGTTCGCTGCCGTAATCCAGGCGCTTCTCATTCGGGCTCTGCGTGCGATCAGTGCCGTAATAAATCGGTACGACGTCCCAATCGCCGGGAGGGGCTTTGGCTTCAGCCGGCGCGGGCGGCGGGGGTGCGCCAACAGGAGGCGGGGCTCCACCTCCGACCGGATCAGGTGCGGCAGCGGGCGGGCGGGCCGCCGCTCGGGGGCGTGCCTGACCTTCCTCCAGCCTGCCCTGGCCGCGATCGGCCTCTTCCGGGGCAGCGGCTTCGGAAGAGGGGGCGCCTGCCGAAGGTTCGATGTCGTCAAGTACGGGCGGCGGCGCTTCCGCACCCGGACCAGGCGCCGGGGCGGTTGCGGGTGGAGGACTGCCGCTTTTCGGCGCTTCGCCGCACGAGGCAATTGAGATTGCTGCAAGACAGACCGCCAACAGACCCAATCTACGCAACGCAGCCTCCCCCAAAATCAACGTAAACCATTACAATTTGGGCCGAACCTAGAGCTCTATTTTCGGCCTGCGAGTGGCCTGCGCCATTGAAGGATTGCCGGCGCGTTCCCACGTCTCGCAATGGCGCCCGAAAGCGGCCCGGAGACTAGTTCCGATCTTACCTCAGATCAAACGGGATTGCGCAGGGTTCGCCCTTTCAACCTGCTATTCGTGGGTCTATCCCTTCAGGTAATGCGGCAGCGAGACACCATTCTTCTGACGGGCTTTGGCCCCTTCCCCGGCGTTCCCGAGAACGCAAGCCAGAAGTTTGTGCCGAAGCTTGCCCACCTGGCCGCTCGCCGGTTCAGCGCGCATCGTGTCGTCGCCAGAATATTACCGACGGAATGGGAGCGCGCACCGATAAGACTCAAGTCGCTTTACGACCGCGAGCATCCGAAGCTCGTGCTTCATTTCGGGGTATCGGCGCACGCCACCTCCTATGTGATCGAGACGCTTGCGCGAAATGCCTGCCGGATGGCGGAAGATTCAGTCGGCGCGTTACCCCGCGACGGCATCGTGATGAAGGACGGTCCCAACACGATCCGCTCGCGCTTACCCGCAGAGGACATCAAGGTGCGGCTCGCGGCGCTCAAGGTGCCCGCGGTTCTCTCCGAGGATGCCGGCGGCTACATCTGCAACGCCCTCCTCTATCAATCCTTGATTTTTGCAGAGCAGGGCGAGCAGCCGGCGCCAATGGTCGGCTTTTTTCATATTCCGCAGGAGATTCCGCCCGCGCTTCTGAAATCGCGCGCCAATCCGCGCGAGATGCGTTTCGATTGGGGCACGGCACTGATCGGCGGCCTTGAGATCATCCGCACCTGCCTCGGCCGGCCGCCCCCGTCGCGGCGGCACGTTAGGGTCCTTTAACCCGCCTCGGGCATGATCCCAGTCTGCGCTCGCGTCTCGAACGATCGGGCTCTCTGGAGCCACCCTTCATGCCTCTCGACCGCCGCACACTTCTCTCGACCGGACTGGTTTCGACTGGCCTTGCCGCCGCAGGCCTCAGCGCGACGGCCGTTGCGGGACCGCGGGCACAGGCGAGCGAAGCGCCCGGCTCCTCGCCCATGATCGTCCCTGCCGAAGGAGTAGATCAAACGGCCGAGCTGCAAACTTCCGTGGACACGGCGGCCGAGCGCGGCATCCCACTCGTGTTTCCGCCCGGGCGCTTTCGCGTTGGACATCTCGAGCTTCGGCCGAATACTCGCCTCATCGGCGCCTCGCGCCAGACGGTGCTCGAGTTCACCGGCGGCGAGGCCTTCCTGACCGCGCGGGGCGCGGCCGGAGTGCGGCTCGAAGCGCTCGTCATCGATGGCAACCTGCTCGGCATGGACGCCAACCGCGCGCGCGGCCTGATTGCTTTTGAAGATTGCTTAGATCTTTCTCTTCGGGATCTCGACGTCCGGCGTGGCCTTCTGAACGGGATCGTGCTCACGCGTTCGTCAGGATCCGTCACGGACTGCTTGGTGCGGGAGATGTCGCAGGCGGGCCTCATGAGTCTAGACGCCCTGGGGCTCGACGTTTCGCACAACTTCATTCTCGACTGCGCCAATAACGGTATCCTGATCTGGCGCAGCAGTGCTGGCGATGACGGCAGCCTGGTCAGCGCCAACCGCATCGAGCGGATCGCTGCGAAGAGCGGCGGCAGCGGCGAGAACGGCAACGGCATCAACGTCTATCGCGCGGGCGGCGTGCTCGTCTCCGCAAATCAGATCCGGGATTGCGCCTATTCCGCGATCCGGGGCAATGCGGCAAACAACATCCAGATCGTGGGCAACGGGTGCCGCGGCATCGGCGAAGTGGCACTCTATGCGGAATTCGGTTTCGAGGGCGCGCTGATCGCGAACAATCTCGTCGCGGATGCGGCGAGCGGTATCGCGGTCACGAACTTCAATGAGGGCGGCCGGCTCGCCGTGGTGCAGGGCAACCTCATTCGCAACCTCAAACGGCGCGAGCACGAGCCCGTCGACAAGCGCGGCGTCGGGATCGGCATCGAGGCGGATGCATCTGTTTCCGGAAACGTCATCGAAGGTGCACCGACCGCAGGGATCATTGCCGGCTGGGGACCTTATCTGCGCGACGTGGCAATCACGGGAAACCTGATCCGGAACGCAGCCGTCGGCATTCTCGTGACGTCGGATGCTGCAGCGGGTGCGTGTCTCGTCAGCCAGAACACGATTTCGGGTGCGCGAGACGGCGCCATTCGCGCGATGGATCACGGCGCACCGCATGGGCCGGACCTTGCCCTATCCGATGGCGTCGCCGGGCGGCTGACGCTCAAAGGCAATCTCGCGGTTTAACTCGCGTCAGGGCGTGGGCGGCGTAGCGCGGATCAACTTCAAAAGCTCGCTGTCCTTCGCGATCTGCGTGGTGTCGCGGCACTGGTCCTTGGCTTCGTCGGTGCATTCAACCGTCACCGTATAAGGCACGCCGAACTTGGTGATGGTGTACTCGGCCAGCAGGCCTTCCTCGCCGCCTTCGTTGCGATCGTCGAAGACCGAGACGGTGGGACCTGCCTGCGGCGCGGCCCCACGGCTTTCGTTCTGATATATTGGATAGTTCGACGGGAACGCGTGCTGCACCCTGAGATCGGCCGAGACCGAAACCGTCACATCGCCGTAGCGTTCGACGATCTGGTACCAGACGGGTTCTTCCTCATTCATCACGACATCGCGCTCGGTCGCCGGACGCGGGCCGATACGGAAGGTGTTCTCCGCAACACCGGGCGTTGCATCGAATGCCAGAACAGGCAGCTTCAGCTTGGCGAGCTGATCATCGGCGGTTGGCCCCAGCGAGCGGGGCGGATTGGCCGCGTTTGTGCTGACAAAGCTCTTGATCTCAGGATCCGTCCACTGCACGGCGATGAGGTTGTCGGCCGCCGCCACGGCGCCGGCGCCCAGACATGCAGCCATCATCATGGCAACGCAGGCGAAGGATCTCGATTGGGGAACGGCGGCGCGGCGCACATGCGCAGACTTGTCCTCAATCGTCATGTGACACTTCCTTGTTTACGCAGCTGGATATTCATCTGCTCAGCGAACTGCCGGTCTGGCGGCGGGCCGTTCGGGGCCGACATTACCCGGCGGCCGTGTTCACGATCAAGTCCGTCGGCGCCAGGCGTCTCCCGCGGGCAACGCCGCGACAGCCGTGTGTGCGAGGAGGCGGGTGCAGGTTGAACGGCCGCGCGCAAGATAGTATGCCCCTCTTAGCCTTGCTCCCGTGGGGGGAGGGCCACGATGCATCAGGCTTGCCCGCCGCGTCATACTCTACGCCCGGCGCACTCTGATCTGATGCCCTCATGGGTTCAGCCCATTGCGGCATGATCGTGGTCGAAACGTTTTGCGTGGAGACCCGCATGGCCACCGATCCCGGAGCGCCCGCCGCCGCGTCCTCAGCCGACGCGCCAAAGAAATCGGGCAGGGGCTGGCGGATTTTTCGCACCGTCCTGATCGGCGCCGTCGTATCGATCGCGCTTCTCCTGATTTTCCCGCCGCTCGGCATCATCAAGGATCAGATTGCCAAGAGTGTCGGCGAGTCCATCGGCCGCAAGGTGACGATCGGCGCCATGCGTCTCAAGCTTCGACCGAAGCTCGATGTCGCCTTCGATCAAGTCGCGGTTTCGAACCCCGAGGGGATGCCCGCGCGCGGCGTGTTCCAGGCGGAAACCGTTCAGGCCACGGTAGATCTGCTGCCGCTTTTGAAAGGGCGTGTGCGGGCGGACAGCGTCGCGCTCGTCAAGCCGGTGTTCGCGCTTGAGGAAGATGCAAACGGAACGCGGAACTGGGTGTTCACGACAACGGGCACGGGCAGCGGCGGGCCGCAGCTGAGCCTTCCGCCGGTTTCGACGATCGAGAACGGGACGCTCACCTTCCAAAGCGCCAAGACCGGCGCGCAGCGGGCCGCGAGTGCCATCAACTCCATGCAAACGCTCGATCCGGTAGCCGGCTCTCTCACCGGCAAGGGATCGTTTATCGCAAATGCCGAAGCCGTCGTTTTCGACGTCGCGCTCGGAGATTTCAATGCGGTGATCGGCGGCAAGACCTCGCCCCTCAAGGCCTCGATCGACGGGCGCCCGCTCAAGGCTTCCGTCGATGGCGACGCGCAGTTCTCTGCCGCTGCCGAGTTCAAAGGCGATGTCACCGCGTCCACGTCATCGCTGTTCGAGCTTGCGCGCTGGCTCGGCGCCGATACGACCGTCTCCGGCGAGCCGCTCAAGACTTCGCTCGAAGGCAGGATCCTGGCCACCACGCGCGACGTGACGTTCGCGGAAACCGACGTGATGATCAACACCACGAGCAGCCGTTTCGACGGCGTGCTCGATCTCGGGGGGCAGCGTCCGAAGCTTTCGGGAACGCTTGCGAGCGAGCATGTCGATCTCGGACGGATCGTGAAAACGCAGGGCCGTACTTCGCTCGCGCCCGAAAGCGTGCCGACCGCGTTCGAACCGCAGGTCACGGCCGGATGGCAGCAGCTTCTCGACGACCTCAATACGCTCGAGCGCGGACCACAAGCCGCCGCCGAAGCCCAGGCTCTCGCGAGCGCCGCGCCGGCGACTCCGGGATGGAGCGAGCAGCCGTTCAACCTCAAATCCCTCAGTAGCCTCGATCTCGATCTCGCGATCAGTGCCGCTGCGGTCACTTACGGTGCGCTCGATCTCAAACAGGCACGGGTCAAAGCCGCCATCACCGACGGCGTGCTCGATGCCAACATCGAGGAACTCGCCGTGGGAGACGGCAAGGCGACGGGCAAGCTCAATCTCGACAGCCGAGCTTCCCCGCCGCGCGCAGCCCTCAACCTGAACCTGACGGACGTCGCCGCCGAGCCGATCGTCACCGAGATCACCGGCAAGCCGCTGCTGGCCGGAACGTCGAACGTCGAGATCTCTGCGACGGCCGCCGGACAGAACCAGAGCCAGCTCACGTCGACGCTGGAAGGAAAAGCGCATTTCCGCATGGGCGAGGGCGCGCTGCGCGGCTTCGACGTGCGGCGCATGATTTTCGAGTGGTGGAAGAGCTGGAAGTTCGATCTCGCCATGCGCACCGGCTTCCAGAAGCTCGAAGCGCAGTACGACATCAAGAAGGGCATTCTGCGTAGCCAGCCCGGGCTTTCGGTCGGCGGCTCGGAGGTCGAGATCAACTCGGCCGGCACGGTCAACGTTCCGAACAAGAAGCTCAACCAGGAAATCCGCGTGAAGGCCATTCCTCCGCCAACAGCGTTTCCGATCCCGGTGCGCATTTCGGGGGACTGGGCGAAGCCGTCGATCGGCATCGACTGGGGCGGATTGTTCTCGGCGGCGCCGGGGGTCGGTGGACCGCAGCAGTTGTCGGCCGCCCCGGAAGCGCCACCCGTCAATGTTCAGGCTGCGATCCGGCGCGTGCTTGCCGCCGATTTGCCGCAAGACAGACTTACGCCAGAAGCACGGCGCATGTTGGAATCTCTACTTCCGGCCGAGGCTTCTCCTTAAGGAACACTTCGCAAGTTTTTGATCGAACGCATTCTTTTTTGGAGATCCGGCTCCTGATGATCCGGAAGCAGTTTGGGGGCGTCCGTTGCCAGCTTTGGCCACTTTGGGCATTATCCGGCGCGGGATCCAAATGCACTCGAATGCTGCAGTGGATACGGGGGACGTGGCGTGAGGACTACTCGTGGAGTTGCGTTGTGGGTCATTCCCGCGATCGGGGGCGCGGCGTTAGCGGCCTTCGCTCACCTGCCCGCTCAGGACCGTGCCATCGCAGCGAGCCCTTCGCCGCTGTTCGGGCGTGATATCGCAACGTACGCTCTCGTTCAGAGCATCGCGGGGCCGAGCCTCGGACCGCAGTTCAACGGACAACAGCTGCGACCCCATCCGGCTGCTCCGTGCCTCAGCGAAGATACCGGCAACGACACGGTGCAGCTCGCGCGATGCAGCCTGCTACCGCCCGTCGACGGGCAGACGCCGACACCGCCGGCCGCCGACGGCGGCACGACAACGCCGCCCGGCACCGATACCGGTACGGGAACGGGAACAGGCGGCACCACGACACCCGATCAGGCGGGTTTTGCCTATTACCCGCCAGGTAGCCTGTTCGAACGTGACCAGGGGCGCGGGCGCGCCGACCGGTTCGTCTACATGCCGAACATCATCTTTCCGCTGAAGCTCGGTGCCGGCCAGTTTCCGCACATGAACTCCCAGATCTGGGGCTACGGCGGCGGCGGCTGGAACGGCAAGGGCGCGGCCGGCGGCAGCGACAGCGATCCGCGCAACTACGATCCGATGAAGCAGCGCGACAACTATTGCGAAGTGCGCGGCTGGGACATGCCGTTGTGCCCAGGCGGCGCGGGCCATCAGGGCCAGGACATCCGTCCGCCGAGCTACAAGGACAACTACTGGGAGGCCGTAGCGGTCGCCGACGGCACCATCGTCAACGTCACGAGCAACACCACCGTGCAGCTCAAGACCGACGACGGCACGGACTTCTACTACCTTCACATGCATCCGAAATCGATCACCGTGAAAACGGGCTCGAAGGTCAAGCAAGGCCAGGTGCTCGGCAAAGTTTCGCGTTACATGGGCGGCAAAATCGCGACGAGCCTGCACCTGCATTTGCAGGTGCGCCAGCGCATCAAAGTCGGCGATAAGACGGTACAGGTCTACGTGCCGACGTTCCCGTCGCTGATCGCCGCGTTGAGACGCGCGAAGGGGCTCGATCCCGGCATCGACGCCAATGGCAATCTGATCGTCGACGCGGGACTTGAAATCGGCGCACCGCCGCAGCCGACGCCTGCTCCCACGCCAACACCGAAACCCGAGCCGACTCCCGCACCGGAACCGACTCCGCAACCGACGCCTACACCGGCTCCGGCTCCGGCTCCTGCGCCTGTACCCGAACCGACGCCCGTGCCGGAACCCACGCCGACACCGGAGCCCGCACCGGAACCGGCACCAGCGCCGCAGCCTGAACCAACTCCGGCACCCGAGCCGCAACCGGAACCGACGCCCGCTCCCCAGCCGGAGCCCGCGCCGCAACCCGAGCCCGCGCCAACGCCTGCCCCGGAACCGGCTCCTGCGCCGACACCAACACCCGCGCCTCAGCCGGAACCGAAACCGGCTCCGACGCCGGCACCTACGCCTGCTCCGCAGCCCGACACCCAGCAGAAGGGTTGGTGGGATACGGCCAAGGGCAACTGGAACAACTGGTGGAACTGGGCCACCGGCCCCTAGTGCCGTGCTTCTCAATCGGGAGACCGCTTCATTTTTTCCGGACGCACTCCGACCATCGCGACGAAGCTTTTTTGTATGAGTTTAGGAGCAGCAAAAATGCCGAGACATACGCCAGCTTTCATCGCGGCGGTGCTCATGGCGCTCACCGTGCCGGCCTTGTCGACAGCGCAGGCTCAACTGCCGCCGTCGCAATATGACCGGCTGCAGCGCTCGCTCGAGGAGAAGTTCGCGCCGAAGCAAAAGCAGGCTCCCAAGCCGTCCCAGTCCACCGGCAGCGGCGGCAAGGACGATTTCATCTACGTTGAGCCCGACAGCAAAGCCAAGAAGCCGGCCGACAACAATGCCAAGCGCTCGGACGCCAGCTCGTGGGGCAGCTCGATCTTCGCATTCGTCGCCTCGAAGCTTGGGACGGACGACGCACCTGCGGCTGACGCGACATCGGAAAGCGCCAACACCGCCGACCGCGTGGCTTGGGCCGACAGCTCACGCTGGCAGCCGCCGTGGCGACGCACGCGCTCGCCAACCGGCGCACCGGTGGAACACGCCGGCCGCAAGGTTCCGGTCGCGAAGCCCAACAGCTATGTCATCCAGCTGAAGCCGACCGCCACCGATGCGGACATCGAGGCGCTGCTCAAGAAGTACAATCTCAAGATCACCAAAATGATCGCGCCGCTCGGCGTGATCACCGTCGAGGTCGATGGAAAAGTACCGCCCGGCGCCATACCCGCGCCTACGACCGCGGCGCCGGGAGCCGCGCCCAACGACAGCAAGGCGCAGCTGCAAAACATTCTCGAACCGCCGCTGATCCGTCAGATCCGGCGTGAAAAGGCCGTCGACGGCGCGTTCGTCAATACGACGATGGAAGCCAAGAACCTGCCGAAGGGGCAGGGCGCACGCATCACCGTCGGCGACGAGGTGTTCAGCTGGCGCTGGAATGCCGGAGACGACCAGGACGGAAACTGGGGGCTCAAGGCCATCCGCTTGCCGCCCGTTTGGAGCGTGCTCGCGCAATACCGCAAGGCTCACCCGGATGCGAAGCGGCCGAAAATCGGCATCGTCGATGGCGGTTTTGCCGCCGATCCCCTGGTGCCGTTCGCCTCAATGCAGAACGTGAAGCCGCTCGTCTACCACACGGCGGGATGCGGAACGCACCACGGTATGCATGTCGCCGGCATCATCGGCGCGCAACGCAGCGAGCAGCCGGGCATCGACGGCATCATTCCGGGCGCGCGCATGGATGCCGTTGCCGTGGACGACAAGATCGTCGGAGATTCCGGCGTGGTCGGTGTCGACGAAGGCTGGCAGGTCCATGCGCTGTTGTTCGACGACGTGCTCGCGAAGACGCTCGACTATGTCTATGCCAACCTCATCCAGCCGGACAATCTCAAGGTCATCAACATCAGCCTCGGCTACAATTTCGTCGCGAGTAACCTGCTCGGCGATGAAGATCCGGAAGAGGTTCCCGGCCTCGCGCTGCACGTGATGCATCAGGCCAACCTGATCAGGCTGATGGCGAGCCGCGTGCAGGACCAGGTCCTGTTCGTCGTCGCGGCAGGCAACGATTCCGAAGGCCGCACCACGCCGATCGCCGCCAAATGGGCCTCGCCGTTCGCATGGGCAGGCACGCAGGATTCGGCAACCGGCGAGAGCCCGCCGAATATCGTGGTCGTCGAGGCGGTAGACCGCGACGGCACGCGCGCCGAGTTCTCCAACGTCGGCGGAGACGTGGCGGCTCCCGGCGTCGACATCATGAGTACGCTTTCCGCGGACAAGCTTCCGCTCGGCGTTTGCAGCGGCACCTCGCAGGCGGCCCCGCACGTCGCCGCGCTGGCGGCCATCCTGTTCGAGCTCGCGCCGGGCAAATCCCCTGCCGAAATCGCCGAGATCCTACGAACGAGCGCGACACCACCCAAGACCGGCGAAACCCGAGCTCCCGCCATCGATGCCCTGGAGGCGGTCGCCGCTGTGGCGCCGGAGGAAGTTCGCAAACTTGCGGACCTTGATGGCGACGGCGTCGTCGGCTCCAGCGATCTCGCCATTTTCTCGCGTCAGCTCGCAACGCTTTCCAGCGCAGCCACCGCCAACACCGCGTTCACCGAGGATCTCAACGGCGATGGCGTGATCGACGACAACGAATGCTTCTGGCCGCGCATCGATCTCAACGGCAGCGGCCACGGAGCGCTCACGCCCAAGGACGCACGCAAGCTCGCCGGAACGGACCGGACGGATCTCGCGGCGTTCGAATTCCTGTGGTCGGACACGGCGACGCCGTTCGCGACGGCAGTTGCGGCAGTCGGGCTTTCCACGCCACCCGCAATCTACGCGGTGGCGGAATCTTCGCCCGAGCCGATCACGCAATGCCGCCGGCTCATCAATACCGGCGTCACGGTTGCGGATGGCACAGCCGTGCAGCCGGCCGCGAACGGCGAACGCTCAACCCCGCTGGTGACCGCGGCTCCGGGTGCGAGCCCGGCCGCCGCCGCGGACGCCAACAGCGATACCAAGGCAGTCCGCGCCGAAGTTGAGCGTGCCGTCGAGGAATTGCGCAAGTCGCATCCGAACCTGCGGGTGACGATCAATCCGGCAACGGGACTGCCGACGACGGTCACCGGGCTCTCGCCGCAACCTGGAGCCGGCTCGCCATCGATCGGCGCGGCCGAAGGCGGGCGCGAGCAGACGGAAGAAGAGACCAAGCGCGCCGTCGAAGCCTACTTCGGCACAGGCGGCCTGAGCTCGCTCTATCCGTCGAAGAACAAGAGCGCGAAGCCGGAATACATCGGACGGCGCAAGGATCCCGATTTCCCCGACCGCTACGTCGCGCAGGTAGAGCAGCGCGTCGACGGCGTGCCGGTGTTCGGATCGACGGCGAAGCTCAACGTAGATCGTTCGCTCGGCGTCACGAAGTTCAGCGGCACGATCTCGACGGTCGCGCTCGACGACACCAAGCCGAAGATCGCGGAAGGCGAAGCGATCGCGGCGGCGCGCGCCAAGCTCACCGACGTGCTGCGCAGTGCGCCGGATGCTTCCCGCGCCTTCCCGCTCGCGCCCGATCCGAGCAAGGCCGAGGTCAAGAAGCCGGACCTCATCGTGTTCGACCCTGCCATCGTCGGCAAGGCGAAGGGCGGACCGACGCGGCTTTCCTGGCTGGTCTCCATCGACTCGTTCCGCATTTTTGTCGATGCGAACACGGGCGAGGCTTTCTACTACTATCGCGATCAGCCCTCGGGCATGTTGCGCAGGGTCTACGATCTGGCGCAGACCACGACGTTCCCTGGAACGATCGGCATCGACGAGGAAACGCGCAAGCGCGCCGACACGCTTGCGCCGGAAGCGCTGATCGCCTTTCGAAACGCCGGCATCGTGCGCGACTACTTCTTCCTGACCTTCGGGCGTGACGGCTTCGACGATAATGCCGGCCAGGGTGGATCGCCGCTCGAAGCTTATGTGCGGCACGGGCGAACGCAAAACGCCTACTGGTGCACGAGCAAATCCTACGATTGTCCCAAGGGCAACGTGATGGTCTACGGCCCCGGCTATGCAGGCGCGCTCGACATCGTCGCCCACGAGATGACGCACGGGATCATCGCACACGAGAAAAACCTGCTCTATCTCAACGAGCCGGGCGCCGTGAATGAAGCGCTCGCCGACATCTTCGGCGCGCTGATCGAGTTCGATGCGAAGGGAGACGGCGGCAACTGGCTGATCGGCGAATCCTCTCCGGGGTTCTCCGTCACCGCACCCTTGCGCAGCCTCGCGGATCCCAATCTCCGCGACGCCAGCAACAAATCGATGTTCGACCGGACGGCGCGCTTCTCGCTCGCCAACCGCGGTCAGCCGGACCACTATTCCGAGGTGCTGACGCCTGACGACCAGCAGTGCGGCTCGACCGCCTACCAGGACAACGGGTGCGTGCACTTCAACAGCGGCATCCTGAACAAATTCGCCTACCTGATCGCGGAAGGCGGAACCCATCGCGGCGTGACGGTGACCGGCATCGGGCGTTACAAGCTCGCGCGCGTCACCTATCGCGCGATGACAGTGGGCCTCAATCAGAGTTCGAACCTGGCGCAGGCCGCGAACGCATTCGTCGAGGGCTGCTTCGAGCTCGCAAGCGGCGGGATCGGCGGGCTCATTCCATCGGATTGCGAGCAGGTCGTCGCTTCGCAGCGTGCGGTCGGGCTCGAGGTGCCATCGAGTTAAGCCGACTACATTGATAGGGCCTTTGGCCGAGTACGAATGACGAAGGGAACACGCATGACACGGGGCACTTTCGACCGCCGCCAGGTGAGCGCAGGTCTCGCGGCCGCGATGGCGGCGCCGTTTGCCGGTGGCCTTATCGGCGTGACGCCCGCGCGGGCCCAGCGCTACGGCGGCACATGGTCGTCGCTTGCGAACCTTTCGGAGGAGGCAACGCGGCTCGGCCTCTCAGTGCCGCGCATGGGGCTCGCTCCCTCTTCGGCATCCGAGGATTTCAACGAGGTCCAGCCTGCCATCGTCGACTTCATGGACAGCGTCAGCGCCTCGGCACCCGACGCGCGCGGCGTGACCTCGACCGACGTCGACAGCCTGCTCGACCGGGCCTCGGAGCTTCTGCGGACAGCGCGCAATGCCGAGCGTGCGCCGCGCGACATCCCGGAAGGCCCTCAGGCGACGGCGATCACGGCGCCGCAATTCGACGCCATCAAGGACGACTACAACAAGCTGTTCGCCTCCTGCGAGATCAAGGCCGACAAGCGTTCGGAAGTGATGTGGTACGTATCAAAAATCACCGATCCGACGCGGCGCAAGGCCTACGAGCAGGTGTTCGACGAAACCTGCGTGCCTTGGTACTTCGTCGCGATCATTCACGGCATGGAATGCGGCTTCGACATGCAGTCGCATCTACATAACGGGGACTCGCTCAAGAAGAAGACCGTGCAGGTGCCGAAAGGGCGACCAGCGCAATGGTTGCCGCCGTCTGACTGGGTGTCGAGCGCGGTCGACGCGCTTCGCTACGACAAGCTCGACGAGAAGCCGGAGTGGACGCTCGCGCACATGCTCTATCGTTGGGAAGCCTACAACGGCTGGCGCAGCCGCCTGCTCTACAAGATCAACACGCCTTATCTCTGGAGCTTCTCGAACCACTATTCCAAGGGCAAGTTCGTCGCCGACAACGTATGGGATGCCAACGCCGTCTCGAAGCAGTGCGGTGCGGCGGTCATGCTGAAGGGGCTGGTCGAGAGCGGCGCCGTCGCGCCGCCCGCGTAACTGCTCGTCATCAAACGATCGTCTCAACGATCGAGTTCAACACCGAAACTTTTGGCTCAGCGCGGTTCAGAAACGGGGTAAGAATACTAGCTACCTCTGTCTGTGAGATTGGTCTGTCGACACTGGCCACCGAGGTTTCGAAGCTCCTTGCTTCTGATTCCGGCCTCAACCGAAAAGACGCCTGCAGCACCAAGCTTGAGGCCGTAAACAACAATGTGTGTTGACCCATCCGGGGACGCGATCGTCGGGTAACCATCGCCATCAAGACTGTAGGACCAGGGCCGGCGATCGTTCCGTTCGAAGCTCTGCCGGGTTCCGTCCGCCGAAACAAATGCTCGCTGGTAGAAACGAGGCGCCTTGCCCTCCTGGAACTCGACGTCGAAATAGAAGGACACGGCTGTGCTGCTGTGCATGAACGCTTGGAAACCGCAATCGAGTGACGGCGGCAAGCGCGATTCCGGCTTCACCGAGGCTGCCCCGTTCACATCCTGGGAAAGCTCGGTCGGCTCGTGAGAAAGCCTGACGCCTCCCAACGCAATGAGCAAAGCAGCTGCGGTTCCGACCACCGTCATGAGTATCATGAGGCCGGATGGGCGCGCTTTCATATTTGCTCCTCCGACATTGGAAGCGGAGCAAGCTTCACCTGCCGTCCTGCACGGCCCTCAGCATAGCCTTGAATTCTTCGATCTCCGTAGACCCGAATGCTCTGCATCTCGTTGAGCAATCCGCTATCGTCTTGCCCGAGATATAGCGCTTGATCGTGGCCATATCGAACGGGCATCTGTTGCGTATGATCGGCTCGCCGTTGAACCGCTTCTCGAAGTAGAAAACGTTTTCGTAGTACGTCGCACGGAGTTCATCGGGCGTCGCACCTTGATACGCAAAGTACCACTCGGTTTGCTTTTCACCCAACACACCCCCTGCGCATTTTTCGCTCTGTCCGCCGGAGTTCATGACGCAGGTGCCTTCTTGCGCCAATACGTACTCGATCTTTCGCTCGCTGAGCCATTTCGCATGGTCGACGAGATAGTATCGGAACCGGCCGTCGGGCATTTGCTCGGTGAATTTGTTGTAGCAGCCCTGCGGGCCAGACAAATCGGCATTTTCTTTGAGATCGTCGATCCCCGCTTCCGACCAAAGTCCGGCGTATAAGTGGTCTTCGGCAAAGGCCGTGTACGATAAAACGAGAACCGCGACAGCCGCGACGGCAAACCTCATGGTCGATCTCCAGAAACGACGTGGCAGACGAGGGTTAAAACGAGCGTGAGAGGTTGCGAACGTTGCTAGGGGCGTTTCTTACGCGGAGACCCTCGACGCCAAATCCCTCTCCTGCAGGCATAGACATTCGACCTATTCAACGGGTGTTACGGTGAAACCGCCCCGCTTCAGAATAGAGATCACCCCGACAGAGCCTGGGAGATGAGCCGCGCCGATTGCCACAAAGGCCCCGCCTGCCTCGAGTAACGGCAAGCTCCGTTCGGCCAATCTTCTGTTTCGATCGGTAATCAGCCCATTGCGGATATCGTGCATCCGAGCCTCTGTGAGGCCTGCACCCGGCGCCAGCTCTTGCATCAGATCCAGAGAAGCGGCGATCTTTCGGTCCCGGTAGAGTTCCAGCATCGTTACGGTGACGTCGTCGACGCGATCATGCATCTCGATGCTGGCGCGCAACCAAGCCGCCTGCGAGTCATCTGGGATGGCCGCCAACGTTTCATATTGTTCGAGGAGGGTTTCGAGCCCTACGACCTGCTTTCCCTGAGCCTTCGCCATGTTGGCGACTATTAGATCCATAGGATCTTGCGTAACCTCTGAGCATCCGCCCGCCAGAAAAAGTGTGGCGACCCACGGCCGGATCCCGAGCGCGAGATCTTCGGGATAGCCAGCGGCGGAGATCGCTTTCTCGACGACCTTCAATTCACTCTCGTCGAGCAAACTCTGCAAAGGCTTGTCGCGGGCGCTCATGAGCTTGCCAGCCTGCGCCATGACCTGCCCATATGCACCACGCGACAATTGCGCCTGTTCCAGCGCGACGACGCGCGCAGAGGCAATTGCGGATCTGATGGCCGGACTAAGCTCTTGCAAGCTTTGATGGGCAAGGTGAAGCGTGCCAAGGATGAATGAGGGCGGTTGCGAACTCTTCTCTATGCGCCACAGGACAGCGTGACTATTTTCTTGCTCAGACGCGCTTGCAAGCAAGGACGCCAGCCTGGCGGGGCTCTTCGCCGAAAGTTCCGTGATCAGGCTGCTTCCTTCGCACCCGATCGCGGCAGCCGCGTTGCTGCGTGGTGCCGTCCATGAGCTGGCCACAGCCAGCGCCACTGCCCCAACCCGAAAGCTCGTCATGATCGATGTTGCCATAGGTTCTCTTGACGGTGAACGCATTGCTGACCGCTGACAGCGGTGGTGAAATCAACGCGGCTCGACGCAGCGTCGATCACCAGATTAGGCTGGCTGGCACGCAAACGATCGGCGAAAATGTTCCCAGAGCGTCGGGATTTTTGACCTGACGTTGCCGTCCCCTGTCGCCAGCGCGGTGAAGACAGAAGCGGCCACGCTGAGCTGATAGGAGTGTCTACCCGAGCGTGACGCCGCAGGCCGCTGGCCATGTGAGGCCGGTCCGCGTTTCGGCGCGTGGTTTGTATTCGCAGCCGATCCAGCCTTGGTACCCAGACTCGTCGATGAGGCGGAAGATCCTCGCGTAGTCGATCACACGCGTCGATGGCTCGCCACGGTCGGGCGGGTCGGCGCACTGAAAGTGCCGTGCGAGGGAACCGAACTCGGCGAGCGCGCTTTCAACACCGCCTTCCGAGACATGGCGGTGATAGAGATCGAATTGCAGGCCCAGATTTGGTTCGACCACATCAGCGATCACGTCTCGCGCATCGACGGTGCGGGTCAGGAAATAGTCCGGCATATCACGCGTGTTTATCGGCTCGATCAGGATGTCGATGCCAAGTGGGGCCGCCCAATCGGCGGCGAGCTTGAGGTTCGAAACGTAGGCCTCGCGCGTCGCGCCATGCGTCACGAGACCCGCCATGGCATGTAGGCGCGGGCAATCGAGCGCCTCTGCATACGTCAGCGCGAGATCGACGGCGGAGGCGAACTCATCCTCTCGGCCGGGCAGTGCCGCGAAGCCGCGCTCGCCCTTGTCCCAATGGCCGGGCGGCAGATTGAACAGCACGAGCGAGAGCCCATTGGCATCGAGGCGCTCGCGGATGTCGCTCGCCTTGTCGGCGTAGGGGAACATGAACTCGACGCCCTTGAAACCGGCCTTTGCGGCGGCTTCGAAACGATCGAGAAACGGAAGATCGGTGAATAGGAAGCTCAGGTTCGCTGCGAAGCGGGGCATGGGCGGGTCTTTGTTTATCGTGCTTCTTATCGGACTTGGTCACCTGCATGGCTTCGCCATGACGCGAATCCCATTTCTCCGGAAGCATTCTGGGCCTCAATCGGGATCGATCAATCGAAAGACGGGCGTGATTGGCGCAGCTTCTTGACGCCGCCGCGCTTCACTTTGCTATCGACGCGACGGGCCCGCGCCGCACGGCTCGGCTTCGTCGCGACGCGCTTTTTCGGGACATGCAGCGCGCTGCGTACCAGCTCCGCCAAGCGCTCGCGGGCGTCTTCCCGGTTACGCTCCTGGGTGCGAAAACGATCGGCCTTGATCACGAGCACGCCGTCGTCGGTGATGCGGCGGCCGGCGAGCCGCACGAGGCGATCGCGCACGGCGAGCGGCAGGCTGCCCGAGTGGCGCACATCGAAACGCAGCTCGACCGCCGTCGAGACCTTGTTGACGTTCTGCCCGCCAGGGCCTGAGGCGCGGACGAAGCGCTCTTCAAGCTCGCGGTCGTCGATCGATAGGTCGTCGGTTATTTCCAGCATGGCGAGATAACTTCTCAAAGGGGGCGGCGCCGGACCAGCAAACCGCCGCCTCGGTCTACCAGAGTTTCGGCCGCTGTGCAGGGGGAACGTCGCCCGGCCGGTCTCATGCGGGCCTAGGTGGGGCACCTGTTCCAGTCGAAACTGACGGCCTGTTGCGGGTGGCTTAGGTAGCGACCGAAATCATTTGCACGGAGCCTTCCCATGCTCAGCACGTTCGATCTCATCGTTAACGGCTTCGTGGCCGTGGTTCTGCTGCCCATCGTTCTGGGCTCGCTGTTCACCGGCTCGAAACCTCCGGAGAACAGCTTTTTCAGCAAGTACTACCGCGCAGACCGTCATCTCATGCTTGTCGGCAACGTGTTTCTGCTCGCCGTCTGCGCGACAGCCGCGGTGAAACTGGCACTCCATTTCGGCGCGATCGATGCCTCGCAAGAGGTGACAATTTCCAATTGGCTCAGCATTCCGTTTCTCAGCCTGCTCGTCGTCTTCCTCGCGATGCTGATCCGCGCTGTGCTGCGCGTGCGCCGTGGCGAGGCACGCTAGAAGCGGGCCTGTTCTTCTTTGAATGACCTAGGATACCAGGATCGCTTCGACGCACGCGTCGACGCCCCGCTGCCAAGGCGGCAGCGCAAGGCCGAATGCGCGCTCGAACTTCGCGCAATCGAGCGCAGAGTTTAGCGGGCGCGGCGCGGGGGTCGGATAGGCGGCGGTGGCGATCGGCTCAACCTGCGCACTGGCCCGACCGAGTTTGCTGGCTTTCTCCAGGATCTCGCAGGCAAACCGATGCCAGGAGGTAATGCCCGCGCCGGCCGCATGATAGGTGCCCCAAACGTCGTCTACCGTACGCCGTGTCGTGATCTGGTGCGCGACGTCCAGAATGGCGGAGGCGAGATGCGGCGCGAACGTGGGGTTTCCGCGTTGATCGCTCACGACACGTAACGCATCGCCCGACGCAGCGGCCCCCAAAATCTTGGTTGCAAAGTTCCGCCCGGTGGCGCTGAACACCCAGCCTGTGCGAATGATGACGTGCTGCGGATTGGCTTCTATCACGGCGCGCTCGCCTTCGAGCTTCGAACGCCCATAGACGGTTTGCGGGCTCGGCGCATCGCTCTCGGAATAGGGGGCTTCTTTCGCGCCGTCGAATACGTAGTGGGTCGAGAGATGGATGACCGGCACGTTGCGGCGCGCTGCCGCCCGCGCGAGAAGCCTCGCGCCGTCCTGATTGAGCGCAAACGCGCCGTCCGGGTCGGTCTCGGCCTGGTCGACGGCCGTATAGGCGGCGGTGTTTATGACAATATCCGGCGAGAGATCGCCAAACGCGCGCTCCACCGAGCGGGGGTCGCGCACATCGAGCGCCGGACGCCCGGCGGCGAGCGCCTTGACATGGGGCGAGGACGGCGCGGCTTCGATCAAGGCGCGGGCAACCTGCCCGTGCCATCCGGCAATCAATAGTCGCATGGCCTCCAGAAGCCTCAGCATGACGGCGACGTGATGGCATTCTAGAGCGTTTGCTGATCCGATTGAATCGGATCGAATGCGCTGGCTCCCGGTTTTGTCGAATTTTGTTAAAGCGAACCGGCCTCCGAAAGGCGAAGATCGAGCGTCGCGAGCGTCGAACGCGCGCCATCGATATCTTTCCGGGTGAGACCCTTTGCGATCTTATCCGCCCACGGGCGCTGCCGCTTCATCGCGGACGCATAGGCCGCTTTTCCACGCGGAGTGAGCAGCACCAGTTTGGCGCGCTGATGATGGGGATTGCTGCCGAAGGTCACGAAGCCGTCGCCCTCCATCTCGTTCACAAGCCGCTGCACGGCCTGACGCGTGAGGCCCATGTTGCGGGCGATGTGGGCAACAGGAAGCGGCACAGGCGACATGGCAATCGCGCCCAGCACCTGCCATCTCGCGCTCGTCAGCCCGAGATCCGCGACCATACCCTCGCCGGCCGCGAGCAGAGCGCCGTTCACGCGAAAGATCTGAAGGATCAGCGCGGTCATCGCATCCGCGGTGGAGATATCTGGCTTTTCCGTCATTTGACAATTCATATTCGTTTTGACAGTATATTGTCAATATTGTGTGGAGATGCGTTCATGTTGATCGGTCAGCTTGCGCTGGTGCTCGCCGCTGCGTTTGCAGGTGCAGCGTTCTATATCAATTTTTCCGAGCAACCGGCTCGACTCAAGCTCGACGACAGGAGCCTGCTCGCGCAATGGAAGCCGAGCTATGCGCGCGGTTTCACGATGCAGGCGAGCCTCGCCGTCGTTGCCGGCGTTCTTGGAGCGCTTGCGGCGTGGAAGAGCGGCGATTGGCGTTGGCTGGTCGGGGCCGTGCTGATCCTAGCGAACTGGCCCTATACGCTCATCGGCATCATGCCGACGAATGGCGTGCTGAATGGCATTTTAGAAAACGAGGCTGGCGGCGCATCGCGCGGTCTGATCGAGAAATGGGGGCGGTTGCACGCTGTCCGCACCGCACTCGGCGTGGCCGCCACGATCGCCTATCTCTGGGCGATGAACTGAGGTCCGCTCGTCCTCACGCCGCTGCCGGCATGATCGACGTTTGCGGACCTGCTTCAGCCGTAGACAGCCAGTCTAACCGTATTGTTGCCCTCGGGAGCCATGTTCTGAGCGACCTGCGGCTCGCGCACGATGCGCGGCTGCATCTGAAGCGTGCCGGCAAGCGCGCTACCGATGACGCTCTGGTCGATCCCATATTCCAGGCTCTCGTGTGCGAGATCGTGGGCGTACTTCAAAAGTGCCTCGTGGATTGCGCCGTTGAAAGCCTCAGCGAATGCGGCGCGGGCGCGGCTGCTCGCGATGAAGCTGTCCGACGCCGTAAGATCGATCGTGTATTCAGATCCGGAAAGGCGCGTGGTGCCGAGGATCAGATTGCGGACAGCGCGCAACTCACGCTCGTACTCGAACGCCAAGTCCTTTTTCATCGCCATGAAGACAGCAAGCTTGCCCATTGGAAGTCCCCGAAGTTTTCTGCTCCCGTAAACAGAACCCTCAGGTTATTCGCTTTATAAGAGGTTAATGACGTGAGCGGATTAAACTTTTTCTCTTATGAATCCGCTGTTTAATAAACGATGTCATTCATGGCGCAGCGCTTCGATGGGGTCGAGGCGCGCCGCCCGTCGAGCCGGGAAGTAGCCGAACACGACGCCGACGAGGGCTGCGAATGCGAATGCCAGGATAACAATCCCGGAACTGACGATGAACGGCACGCCCAGGGCCGTCGTCGCCAGAAATGCGAGGCCGAGCCCTAGCAGCACGCCGATGATGCCGCCAAAGATCGACAGCGAAACGGCCTCGATCAGAAATTGCATCAGCACCTGACTTTCGAGCGCGCCGATTGCCAGGCGAATGCCGATCTCGCGGGTCCGCTCCGTCACGGAGACCAGCATGATGTTCATGATGCCGATGCCGCCAACCAGGAGCGAGACCGCGGCGACCGCGCCGAGGAGGCCGGTCAGCATGGCGGTCGTGCCCGCCGTTGCCTGCATGATCTGCTTCATGTCGTGAACCGAAAAATCGTCCTCCTTGCCGGGCGCGATCTTGCGGCGCTCGCGGAGTAGCCATTCGATGTCGCGCTGAATCTTGGCGGTTTCGCCGCCATTACGGGCAGATACGAAGATGCGGCTAATGTTGGTGTTGCCGGCCAAGCGGCGGTGCAACGTGCGGATCGGCATGACGATAGTGTCGTCCTGGTCGCTGCCGAAACTCGATTGACCCTTGGCCTCGAGGATGCCGATCACCTCGCACGAGACGCTGCCGACACGGATGCTCTTTCCGACCGCCGCCTCGCGGCCGAACAGCTTGGAGCGGACGGTCTCGCCGATGATGCAGGCGGCGCGGCCGCCGCGCATCTCGCTATCCAGGAAAGTGCGGCCGGTGCTCAACCCCCAATCCTGGGTGATGAAATAGTCGTTGCTGGTGCCGACGACGGTCGTACTGCGGTTCTCGGTGCCGTAAATCACCGTCGCCGTTTTCTGAGCGAGCGGCGCGACGGCGCGGGCGCCAAGGAGCTGCGATTTCATCGCCTCCACGTCGCGATAATTGAAGGGCTTGGCTTCCGAGCTGGCGCGGCCGGGACCGAACTGGCCCGGATTGACCGACAGCAGGTTGGTCCCCAGCTTGGCCAGATCGGCGGTTACTTTGGCGGTGGTGCCGTTGCCGATGGTCACCATGGCGATAACCGCCCCTACACCAATGACGATGCCGAGTACGGTCAAGACTGAGCGCAGGGCGTTGCGGCTGATGGCCTGAACGGCGAGCTTCAACGTTTCGAAGAACATCAGGCCGCCTCCCTGTTCAGGACGTCGCTTTCGATCGTGCCGTCGACGAAGCGAATGACACGGCGCGCATAGGCTGCGATGTCCGCCTCGTGCGTAACCATGACGACGGATATGCCCTGGTCGCGGTTGAGGCTGGTGATCAGCTCCATGATCTCGCGGCTGGTCTTGGTATCGAGGTTGCCGGTCGGCTCGTCCGCTAGGAGCACGCGCGGGTTCGTCACGATGGCCCGCGCGATGGCAACGCGCTGCTGCTGGCCGCCCGACAGCTCAGACGAACCATGATCGACACGCCCACCGAGGCCCACGCGCTCCAAAGCCTTAATGGCGAGCTTCCGGCGTTCGGCCGGCGCGAGGCCACGATAAATCAGCGGAAGTTCGACGTTCTCGACCGCCGTCGTACGCGGCAGCAGATTGAAGCCCTGGAAAACGAATCCGAGGAAGTGACGTCTTAGCCGCGTGCGCTGATTGCGGGTAAGCGCACCGGTATCGACGCCCTGAAACAGATACTGTCCGGACGTCGGGACATCGAGACATCCGACGATATTCATCGTCGTCGATTTGCCGGAGCCGGATGGGCCCATGATGGCTACGAACTCGCCCTGCTCGATAACGAGATCAACTCCTGCCAAGGCGTGCACAATCGCATCGCCCCGGCCGTAGCTCTTGGTGACGGCGCGAAACTCGATCAGCGGCGTGCGCGGCATGGCCTTTTGCATCGGGCGCTCCCGTCACTGAGCCGCTGTCGTCTCGTCGACGACGATGGCATCGCCGTCCTTCAACTCGCCGCCCGCGATCGCGGTCAGCTTGCCGTCGCTCGCACCGATCTCGACGGGAACCGATTGCGGCGCCCCGTCGCGGAGCAGCCAGATCGTGCGCTGAGAACCGGTTTCCTGGCGCGCACTCGGTGCGCGGAAACGCGGCGGACCCGGCATCAACCGGCGCAACAGGCTCGGCTGCTCGGCGGGTGCGGCGCTCGCCTGCGGCGCGTAACGAAGGGCTGCGTTCGGAACCAACAGCGTGTCCTTGACCTCGGTTACCGTGATTTCCGCCGTGGCAGTCATGCCGGGCCGAAGCAGCAACTCCGAATTGTCGACACCGAGGATCGCCTTGTAGGTCACGACGCCGGAAACCACCTCGGATGCAAACCGCAAGTCCTGGATCGCGGCCGGGAACTTGCGCTCCGGAAACGCATCGACGCCGAACTCGGCTGTCTGACCGATCTTGACCTTGCCGACGTCCGCCTCGTCCACGTCGACCTGCAGCTCCATTTTGGTCAGGTCCTCGGCGATCGAGATCAAAACGGGGGCTTGAAGCGACGAGGCCACTGTCTGGCCCGGCTCGACGGCTCGCGACAGCACTACGCCGCGAATGGGCGAGATGATCTGCGCCTTCGAAAAATTGGTTTCGTTGAGCTTGAGATCGGCCTGCGATACGCCCAGCTCGGCGCGCGCGCTGTCGGCGCCGGCCAGCGCCCGATCATAGGCCGCCTGCGCGGTGTCGAGATCCTGGAGCGAAGTGAAGCTCTTTGTGGCGAGCGCCTTCTTGCGTTCGAGATCGGCCTTCTTCTCGACGACGGTAGCATCCGCATCGCGGATTTTGGCTTCGCTCGCGACCACCTTGGCGCGCGAGCTGTCGAGCGTGGCCTTGAGCTTGTCTGGATCGAGTTCGACCAGAAGATCACCGACCTCGACCTTCGAGTTGTAGTCGACGAGGACGCGGCGCACCGTGCCGGACAGCTCGCTCGAGATATCGACCTGGTTGGTCGGCTGGACCGATCCTGTCGCCGTGACGAGCACCGTCAGATTGCCGCGCGTGGCGGGTTGGGTGATGTAGCGTGTGCGCTCACTTGAGCCCGAGGAGGTCAAATACCAAGCGGCGAGCAGGACCGCGAGAACGCCTACGCCGCCCCAGATCCACGGTCCGCGCGACTTCGGTTCTGCTTCGAGCCCTAAGGCGTCGGAGAGGGCATCCCCGCCAGGTTCGACGCTGCGTGACGGCGCCTTCGCTGCGCCGGTGTCTGGACGTGAAATCGCAGCTGAAGCCGAGCTCATGCTTTTACCCTGATATGCCTGCCGGCACTTTGACGCGCCAGCAACCCCGTTGACCGGTGCGGCTTCGAAAGACGTTTCCGTTGGTCTGAAACCCGCGCCCCGATACACGCCCGTTAAACGGCCGGGAGCGCCCCAATCCGTCGCGCGCGCGCGTTCGCCACAGAGGCGCATTTCTCCTGCTTCTACAGGCAAATGCGCGATCTTTTGTGATGCTGAAACACTTCTTTACACGATGCGATAAAGCGGGGCGGAAGCGCCGCCTGTTTCAGGTGCGGCCTCTCCACCAAGCCGTCCTATCGCGGATGATTTCGCGGGCGGCATTGTGGCCCGGAACGCCAGTAACGCCCCCGCCGGGATGGGCGCCGGATGCGCAAAGATAGAGACCCGGCAGCGGCATCCGGTAATCGGCATGGCCGAGTGCGGGACGTAGGGAGAACAGCTGGTCGAGGCTCAATGCGCCGTGGAAGATGTCGCCGTCGATCAGACCGAAGCGCTGTTCGAGATCGAGCGGTGAGAGAACCTGACGGGCGAGCACGCTGGCCTTGAAGTTCGGGGCGCGGCGCGTCACCGTTTCGATGACGAGATCTGCGAACGTCTCCTTTTCCTTGGGGTCGGCCCATGAGCGCGGCGTCGGCAAATGCGGCGCCACGTGCTGCACGAACAGGCTCGCGACGTGCCGACCCTTCGGAGCCAGCGTTTCGTCCAGCATCGACGGGATCAGAATTTCGACGACCGGCTCTGCCGACCAGCCGTTGCTTCGTGCGTCGAGGTAAGCGCGTTCGAGATAATCGAGCGTAGGGCCGATGACGATGCCGGACGCCAAATGCTCGGTGCCGTCGCGGTTCGGCTTGCAAGTGAAGTCCGGTAATTCCGACAGTGCTACATTCATGCGGAACGTGCCGGAGCCTGATTTCAAGTTTGCGAGCCGCGCGTGAAGGGTGCTCTCGATGGCGCCCGCAGGCACCAAGCGCGAGAACAGGAGCTTCGGCGGAACGGCTGCGGCGACCGCACGCGCCCGCACTACTTCGCCGGAGGCGAGCACGACGCCGGACGCGCGCCCATTCGCCACCGCAACCTCGCGCACCTCCACATTGGTCCGAATCTCGACGCCTTTCTCGCGGGCCGCGCCGGCGATGGCGGCGGTGATCGCGCCCATGCCGCCGACCGCGTGTCCCCAGATGCCAGGCTTTCCGTTCACCTCACCGAAGCAGTGGTGGAGCAGCACGTAGGCAGTGCCGGGCGTGGACGGTGCTGCGTAAGTGCCGACGATGCCGTCGAACGCAAAGGCTGCCTTGACGGTCTCGTTCTCGAACCAGCGCGAGAGGAAATCGGTCGCGCTTTCGGTGAAAAGCGCGGCGAGATCACGCTGCGTTTCGAGCGGCAGCTTCATCACGGACCGGGAGAGGCGAGCGCCTTTCCAAAGCTCCAGAAGACCACCGCCCGCATTTGGCGGCGTTTCGAGAATAAGTTGCTTGAGAACGGCGGCGGCGCGATCGAGCGCAGCGTCGTACTCGGGAAGGCGCGCGGCGTCACGCTCGGAGAATGCCGCGATGGCGCGCTGACGTGCGGACAAGCCATACGGCATGACGAGGGCGCGTCTCTCGTCGACAGGCCAGAAGTTGGCCACGGGCCGCTCGACGATTTTCAGTCCGTGGCGATGCAGCTCAAGCTCACGGATGATCTTCGGGTTGAGAAGGCTGACGGTGTAAGCCGCGACCGAATTGCGGAAGCCAGGGTGGAATTCCTCGGTGTAAGCGGCACCGCCAACGTGCGCATTCTTCTCCAGCACCACGACCTTCAGGCCGGCGGCTGCGAGATAGGCAGCGGCGGTAAGGCCGTTGTGCCCGGCCCCTATGATCGCGACGTCATACACGCTCGGCGGTCCTCTCGAAGGCAAGATGTCGCCAAGAGGACTACAACCGGCTCAGCCCCACGTACAGCGCAGTTCGCTGCAAGTCCGGCTGCGTGTGCCGCCGATGCTGCAGTTGGTCCGCACGGTCCGGCAGACGCGGCACGTGTAGGACGAAAGGCAGCCACGGTAGCTGCCGCCTTTCTGGAACTGACACGTGACGATGGTCTGACAATCGCGGCCGGGGTTGATCGTACCGCCGGGGCCTTCCTGGGCCAGGCTGGTGCCGGCAAGCAGCAGGGTTGCGCCGACGAGGAGCGCCAAGCCCGTGGTGGCATTACGCATATTGGCCATGGCATTCGCCTCATGGCTGTTTCACCCACCCCGCCAACTTTCTGCCACTTTTTCGGATCCGGCAACTAACTATCAGTGCAGGGTTAAAGACGGCCGTCCGAGTGCGCTTGCGTTGGACCGTAAACATATCCGATATATGCGTTTTTCCAGATTGTATCGCGGAGAGGCGCACATGAAATTCCCCCGTTTGCTTGGTTTGGCGATCGGCATCCTTACTGTGCCCGGACTGCTCCTGACCGCCCCCGCTCAAGCCGAAGAAAGCTCTTCTCTCACCGAGAAAATGAACGCCTATGTCGGGTGCCTCAACCGTCTCTCGGAGCGCGCCTACGACTCGCGCGAGCGCTACTTCAGCTGGGTCGGCAAGAAAGGCCCGACCGGCAAAGAGCGGATCATCTACGGCACCTACACCATCTATGACACCGCCGATTGCAAGAGCGGCGTCGAGGCGGCGAATGCGCTCGAGCCGCGCAATGCCGAGCTCGAAGCGGCCGCGTCGGCGTATGTGGAAGCCGTGGTGGCGCTCGAGCCGCTCCTGAAGGATGCGGACGACTACTATTCCCAGGAGAACTACAAAGACGACAAGATGGCCAAGGGCAAAGCGCTGCATCCTCAGCTCGTGTCCGCCTGGACTGCGTTCGCGGACGCAGATACCAAACTCCGAGCCGGCATCGACGTCGTCCAGGACATGCTGGCCGCCGAAGCGCTCGCCGAGATCGAAAGCACTGAGGGCCGCAAGGGGCGCTATCATATCCAGGCGCTGATGATGCACGCCAAGCGTTTGATGCGAGCACAAAGCGCGGACAAGACCGATCTGGCCAAGATCACCCAGACGCTCGGTGAGTACGAGACCACGACCAAAGCAACCGACGCGTACGCCAGCGCCAACAAGGACAGCAAAATCGGATCGAGCTTTATAAGCGCCGCGAAGTCGTACCTAGTCACCGCGAAGCAGCTGATGCGCCGCGTACGTGACAAGGTGCCTTACGACACCGGCGAACAGATGATCCTAAATTCCGGCGGCGGCGCATGGATGGTCGAGGGCTCACCGGCCCGGCTCATGCACGACTACAACCAGCTCGTCGAGAGCTACAATCGCGGCGCAAGCTTCTGAGGGCAGCCCGCGGACGTACGCGACGAGGGCCGCTGCCTACTCGGCGGCCAGCTTCTTGTCGGGCTGGACCAACGACATGTAGTCGTTGAGCAGGGTTTCCGTAATCTGCGCCGGCTTGAACTTGAAATCGCCGATTTCGGATACCGGCGTCACCTCGGCAGCGGTGCCGGTGATGAAGCATTCCGAGAACGAGGACAGCTCGTCCGGCAGGATCGCGCGCTCGCGGACTTCGAAACCGCGCTTCTTCGCGAGTGCGATGACGGTGCGGCGGGTGATGCCGTCGAGGAAGCAATCGGCTTCCGGCGTGTGGATGACACCATCCTTGACGAAGAAGATGTTGGCGCCGGTGCACTCGGCAACGCGGCCGCGATAGTCGAGCATCAATGCGTCGGCGTATCCAGCGCGCTCGGCGCGATGCTTCTCGACAGTGCAGATCATGTAGAGACCGGCGGCCTTGGCCTTGGTCGGTGCGGTGGCCGGATCGGGGCGGCGATACTTGGCAAAGCCGATGCGGATACCCTTGAGGCGCTGCTCCATCGGGAAGTAGGAACCCCAATCCCAGGCGGCGATCGCCAGGTGGATCTTGGTCTGCTGCGCCGACACGCCCATTTGCTCGCTGCCGCGCCAGGCAATCGGGCGCACATAGCAATTGACGAGCTTGTTGGCGGCGATCGTATCGCGGCAGGCTTGGTCGATCTCGGCCACGCTCTGAGTGATTTCGAACTCGAGGATGCGGGCGCTCTCGACGAGGCGCTCGGAATGCTCGGTCAGCTTGAAGATTTCGCCGCCATAAGCGCGTTCACCCTCGAACACCGCGCTGCCGTAGTGGAGCGCGTGGGTGAGAATATGGATATTCGCTTCGCGCCAGGGGACCAGCTTGCCATCCAGCCAGATGAAACCGTCGCGATCGTGGTAGGGAACGATCTCAGCCATGGTGAGGTCCTATTGGCTCCGCAGTTGAGGTCGGCAGTCGGCTTGTTTCGGGCGCCCGTTCAACATACGGGCTTGCCGGACAAGTCCTGTCACGTCTCGTTCGCAATCAGCGTCGAGGGTCGCAGAATACGAAGCCTTCAGCCCCGTTCCGGCACGTGACGGCCGCTTGAAAATGCTTGCCAGGAGTATCAATGGGCTTCAAATATGTCAACATGGCTGACATAACTCGCGCTCCTTCCGGAAACCGGCCCCAAAGTCCGACGCGTGACGGTACGCTCGGCGAGGCCGCCAACGAGAGCGAACGGGACAATCTCATAGCCCACGTCGAGCTTTTCTTCTTCGCCTACCGCGATTTCACGGGCGATCCGGACGCCGTGCTCAGCCAATACGGCTTTGGGCGCGCGCATCATCGCGTTCTCCATTTCGTCCACCGCAACCCCGGCCTCAGAGTTGCCAACCTTCTTGAGATCCTAAAGATTACCAAGCAGTCGCTCGCGCGCGTGCTGAAGCAGCTCATCGGGGAGGGCTTCATCACGCAGAAGGCGGGGGCAGAAGACCGCAGAGAGAGATTGCTCTACGCTACACTCAAGGGGGCACGGCTGGCCGACAGGCTGACGACCCTGCAAGTGGCCCGCATCGAGGCTGCGCTCGCGGCGGCAGGTCCCGAAGCGCAGGCCGCGACCAAGACGTTTTTGCTTGCCATGATTTCCGAGGAAGACCGCGCGCAAGTGGAAGCCTTGGTCCGCGTCGCGGAGGCAAGCGAAAAGCCCAGCGAGGAGGATCGCTCATGACCTCGTTATCCGATCGACGCGCGGAACCGCTGCCGGATGACGCGCCGCACGTACTCATCGTCGACGACGACCACAAGATCCGGGATCTGCTCGCGCGCTATCTCTATACGCAGGGCTTTCGCGTGACCACTGCACAAGACGCCGAAACGGCGCAGGCCTCGTTGCGGGGGCTCGATTTCGACATCGTGCTGCTCGACGTCATGATGCCCGGCATCAGCGGTCTCGATCTCGCGCGCGAAATCAAAAGTGAGCGCGACATCCCGATCTGCATGTTGACGGCGCGCGCCGAAGCCGAGCATCGCATCGAAGGCCTCGAGATCGGCGTGGACGATTACGTCCCGAAGCCGTTCGAGCCGCGCGAGCTGCTGCTCAGGCTGCGCAACATCCTGAAGCGCGGACAAAGCACACAGACGCCTGCTCCGCCGCAATCTGACGAGGTGCGGATGGGAACGCTGGTGTTCCACATCGCGCGGGGCGAACTCAAGCGTAACAACGAGACCGTGAAACTCACCGAACGCGAGCGCGACCTCTTGCGCCAGTTCGCGCAGAAGCAGGGAACACCGATCCAACGGCACGAGCTGGCCACCGACGAGACGACGGGCAACGATCGCGCAATCGACGTCCAGATCAACCGCCTGCGCCGCAAAATCGAAACCGATCCCTCGAACCCGGTCTATCTCCAGACCGTGCGCGGCAAGGGCTACATCCTTTATACGGATTAGGTCGTGGACCTTTCAGGCCCCTTCAACACGGCATCCGGCCACGCCAGCAAAGCCCTTCGATGGCTCACCGAAAGGAGCGCACCGGCGCTTTCGCATCTCAAGGCCTTTCATCAAGGTTTTGTGGGCCTTCTTGCAGAGCTGATGCCGAAGGGCCTTTACGCACGCGGGCTCATCATCATCATCGCGCCGATCGTCGTGCTCGAAGGCGTGATCGCGTTCGTGTTCATGGAGCGGCACTGGCAGAACGTGACGCGGCGCCTCTCCGAGACGACGGCCCGCGACATCGCCGCGCTGATCGATATCTATGAAGGCTCGCCGCCCGGAAAGTACGACGACATCATTCGCATCGCGCGCGACCGGCTCAATCTTTCGATGCAGATCCTGCCACCTGGTGATCTTCCGGAAGCGCGGCAGAAGCCGTTCTTCGATCTGCTCGACCGCGCGCTTTCGAAAGAAATTTCGCGACAGGTGCAGCGGCCGTTCTGGATCGACACGGTCGGGCAATCGCGCCACGTGGAAATCCGCGTGCAGCACGCCGATTCCATCCTTCGCTTCCTGGCGATTCGAACCCAGACCTACGCCTCCAACTCGCACATCTTCCTGCTTTGGATGGTGGGCTCGTCGGTGATCCTGCTCACGGTCGCGATCCTGTTCCTGCGCAACCAGATCCGGCCGATCCTGCGGTTATCCGAAGCCGTGGACGCCTTCGGCAAGGGGCGTCCGGTGCCGGAAGATTTCCAACCGCGCGGCGCCCGAGAAGTGCGCCAGGCCGCGGCGGCGTTCCTCGAAATGCGCAACCGCATCCGCCAGCACGTGGAGCAGCGCACGACAATGCTGGCCGGCGTCAGCCACGATCTCCGCACCGTCCTTACGCGCTTCAAGCTCGAGCTGGCGTTCATGGGCGAAGGCCCCGACGTGCAATCGCTCAAGGCCGATGTCGACGAAATGCAGCACATGCTCGAGGATTACCTCGCGTTTGCGCGCGGCGACGGCGGCGAGGAAGCAACTCCGACCAACCTCACCGAACTGCTCGAAGACATTCTCGAGGAGTCGCAGGTCTACGGCACCTCGATCGAACTCAAGCTGCGCAAGCGCAGGGGCGACGTAATCCTTCCGCTCAAGCGGCAGGCCTTCAAGCGAGCGATCACCAATCTGGTGTCGAATGCGGTGCGGTATGGCGACCAGATCGTGATCCGCGCGGCGACCGAAGGCCAGTGGCTGCGGATCGAAGTCGACGACAATGGGCCGGGCATCCCGGCTTCCGAGCGCGCTAACGTGTTCAAGCCGTTCTACCGGATCGATCGTTCGCGCAACCAGGATGACGGCAACAGCGGCCTTGGCCTCGCCATCGCCCGCGACATCGCGAAAAGCCACGGCGGCGACATCACGCTCGGCGAAAGCTCGATGGGCGGGCTCCGGGCGATCATCTCGGTCCCGCTCTAGGCGGCGCGTGCTTCAATTAAGCATGCAAGCACTGTAGAATTGCGTGGCGGCCGTCGCCGCTTACGGACGCATGCCGGATGGACCAGGAAGATCTTTTTCGCCGCCTCGCCGTCGCGCTCGCCATCGGGTTGCTGGTCGGACTGGAGCGCGGATGGCAGACCCGGACCGAGGCCGATCACCAACGCACCGCAGGGTTGCGCACCTTCGCGCTGACGGGACTGATGGGCGGCATCTGCGGGCTGCTCTCGGTCGCAAGCTCGCCGATCGTGCTTGCTGCCGGTCTGCTGGCCCTGACCGGCGCTCTCGCATCGTTCAGCTATCTCGAAGCCACCACGGAGAAAAACTTCAGCGTCACAGGCGTGGTGGCGGGGATGCTAACCTTCCTGCTCGGCGCCTACGCTGTGCTCGGCAATGAAACGGTGGCGGTGGCGGCCGCCGTCTCGATGGCCATCCTGCTGGCGTTGCGCGAAACATTGCACACGTGGGTTCGAAACCTGACGTGGCCCGAGATGCGCAGCGTGCTGATGCTGCTCGCCATGTCGTTCCTGCTGCTGCCGATCCTTCCCAACCGGACGATCGATCCGTGGAACGTGCTCAATCCCTCCGAAATCTGGCTGCTCGCGGTGTTGATCGCCGCGATTTCGTTTGCGGGTTACGTTGCCATCCGCATCCTCGGCGACCGCAAAGGCGTCGCGGTGGCCGCCGTCGCCGGGGGCCTCACCTCCTCGACCGCAACCACGCTCTCGTTCGCGCGCCTCGCCCGAGACCATCCGGAAAGCAGCACTTTGCTGGCGGGCGGGGTTCTGCTGGCCGGTGCCACGATGCTGGCCCGCATCCTGGTGCTGGCAGGCCTCATCAAGCCGGCGCTGCTCGCGCATCTGCTCTGGCCCGTTGCGGCCGCCGGAGTTGTGCTGCTCGGAAGTGCCGCCTTCTTCCTGCGAGCAGAAGACAGCAGCACAGCGCAGCAATCATCGCTGCAGCTTCGAAATCCGTTCGACCTCGGCACCGTGCTGAAACTCGCGGGCCTGATCGCCGTGATCATGGTGGCGGCCAAGGTCATGGCGGACCAGGCCAGCACCGCCGGCCTTTATCTGCTCGCAGCCATCTCCGGGATCGCCGACGTCGATGCGCTGACGCTGTCGATGGCGCGCTTTGCCGGCGCGCAGGTCGGTCTCGTGGAAGCGGGCAACGCTATCCTCGTCGGCGCGGGCGTCAACACCCTGATCAAGGCAGCGATGGCAGCCACGGTCGGCGGACGCCAGCTGGGTGTCCTGGTCGGAGGTGCGAGCGTGGCGTCCCTCGCCGCGCTGGCTGTCGTACTTGTGGGCCTGCGTTAGCGCGAAGCCTCCGTCTGCCCGGACGAGCGCCTCACTCCGTTGATTTACCTCGTGGTTTGGACCTTTACCCACTCACGGGATGGTGAGTTTCGTTCCGGCGCGCTCTTCTGTAATGTTATTTCATGCCGTTCCCCAGCGCGGAGCGCCCCCCAATTCGACATTTCGAGAGGAGAGGTTTCATGACCTCAAAGACCGCCGTGAAAGCCGTATCTATTGCCGCAATTCTCGGCGCGCTCACGCTTCCGGCGATGGCCGCCGAGCCGGTTTCGCATGACGTCCCGGACGTCGCAGCCTGCACCAAGACCGTCAACGCGATGGGCGCCAGCATGGGCCACACGCCCGACGTCGCGCCGGACGGGCGCCCGATCTATCGCTTCGTGCTCCGGACAAACGGACTCGACTACGATGTGGTTTGCGACGCGAAAACCGGCGTGGTCGGCGATGTGTCTCCGCGCATGTCGCATTGACGACTGCTCGACGACAACTCGGTTTCCGCTAAAAATCCGATTAATTTCAGCGCGCTACGGAAACGTGGCGCGCTTTCCTTTTGCTCGATCCGGCCAAATCAGCGGCTACACAACTGCGTGATTGGGAAAAATGCCGCGTTGCAAGAACTGTTACAGTATAGCATAACTCGTCGTGTGAGGGTGATGCTGCACTTGCAGCAGCGTCGATACCCGAGCACCCGGAAGGCGGGACCGCCACCCGCTTTACGGCATGGCACTCAATGAGGGCGTGCGCGACCTGACAAGCTATCCTCCTTGCTCCGTTAGGTCCCTGCCGCATCGATGCCAGAACGAAACCCGGTCGCCGGAGCGCTTTGCTCAGCCGGGTATCTGAAAGGTCACGTAGCCGCGGGTGTGTGCGATCTGACACGCCATGATCAGTTTGCCAGCTCGCGGCTGCGACCTTCTCCCGCCAAAACAGCCTTCGTCAAAAGCTCCGATAATCCCTCGTCGGCCATCAGCACGGCGAGCGCCGCGGCTGTGGTTCCGCCCGGCGATGTCACGTTCTGGCGCAGCACGCTCGCGTCCGCTTCCGACCTGTGCAGCAACTCTCCCGCGCCCGACACCGTCGCGCGCGCCAACTGACGCGCGAGCGCAGGATCGAGCCCCGCCGCGACGGCGGCCCGCTCCAGGCATTCCGCGAGCAGGAACACATAGGCCGGTCCCGAGCCCGACACAGCCGTTACGGCGTCCATCAGGGCTTCGTCGCTCACCCAGGCAACTTCGCCGACGGCGGCCATCAAGGCTTCGCAAAGCGCACGCTGCGCTGGCGCGACATGAGCATTGGCGGCGCAGACCGTGATGCCGCGCCCGATGGCGGCCGGCGTATTCGGCATGGCACGCACGACCGCGGCGCCCGCAGCGAGATACGTCTCAAAGCCCTTGAGAGTGCGGCCGGCGGCGATCGAGATGGTCAGCGTTTCGGGGCCTGCGAGCGCGGCGACCGGCGGGAACACCTTGTCCATCACCTGCGGCTTGACGGCGACGAGGATCACGCCCGGGGGTTCCGGGAGCGCGTCAATGCCGGGAACGGCTTCAATGCCGTGCTTGGCGAGAAGAGCGGCCACCTCGGCCGGCGGACCTGGATCCTGGACGCGAATGCGATGCGGATCGAGACCGCGCGCGATCAACCCCTCGATGAGGGCGCCGCCCATTTTGCCTGCTCCGACAAGAAGGAGCGGCCCCTTGAAAGTAAATGCCATTTTGTCACCGGATCGCAAAGGCCTCCGCAGAAACCCGATGCGATTCCGGTCTGCGGCGGCTCAGGCCTGGCCCTCGGTCTGGAACATGGTCGAGACGAGAGCTTCCCGGCTCTCCTTACCCGCCCAGACGACGAACTGGAAGGCCTGATAATAGCGTTCGCAGGCCTCGAGCGCGGCCTTCAGGATGGCTTCGCACTGCCCCGGCGTTACCGCAGCGCCATTGAGCAGCATCGCATGGCGGAACATCACCAAGCCTTCCTGCGTCCAGAGATCGAAATGGCCGAGCCAGAGCTGCTCGTTGATCTGCGCGATCAGGCGGTACATTTCGTTCAAGCGGTTCTCGGGCACGCGAAAATCGAAAGCGCAGGCCAGATGGAGGGCTTCGAGGTCGTCACGCCAGTTGAGCGAGACGTGATAGTCGGTCCAGTTGCCGCCGACGACCAGGGTAAGTTCGTCGTCGCCGGTGCGATCGGTCGCCCAATCATAAGTGACGGCTAGCTGCTCCACGAGATCGATCGGGTGGATCACACGCTGCTTGCCCTGTTCGGACGATGCCATTCTGGCTCCTTAAGACCTGCTCGGCGGTACCTTGCCTGCGACGAAGTCGCCTGCGGTACTTGTCGTTGTCGACACTCGATGCTGGGCGGATGACGGGATTGCGGCAAAACGAAACTTGTCCTCGGATGCTTCCGCTTTTCAACAAATGGCGGAAACGTCCTAAGCCCTGGTGATCCCCTCCCCGATCATCCTCTTCGTCTGCCGGCAGCGCCGGAACGAAGCACTTTTGTTGCCGCAGACGAAAACAGAGGGGAGCGCGAGTCGCAAGCCGATGGCTCTCTTGTCCACGAGCAATGTGGGCCAATTCGTGTCAAAACGATGCAAACGCAGCGTTTGCGCAACTCGCTGAAGACAAATGTCGAAAACGCCCGCTTCCGATGTGGAAACGGCTTCGTTGCACTCGACAAAAACATACGAAGCAGGGGTGGCGAACGAACGACGTCGCCTTAGCGCTGCGCGCCGCCTTCCAATGCGGCAATGCGCGCCTCAAGCGATGCGATAAGAGTGGCCAAGCGCTCGTTCTCGCCACGGGCCTTCTCGGCCATCGCCTTCGCCGCCTCGAACTCCTCGCGCTTCACGACATCCATGTTTTCCAGAATGCGCTCGGCCTGGGCGCGCATCACACCCTCCACCTCGCGGCGAACTCCTTGGGCTGCTCCTGCGGCGTCGGTCATCAGCTTCGCGACTTCATCGAGCAGGCGGTTCGAGGTCTGGGTCATCGGTGGTTCCCTTGAACTTGCCGCACGCCTCCGGAGCATGATTGCTCTCGTTGTGCGCGGGCGGCGCGGCCTCGGCCACGCTTCTGTGTCATGTGGTGGAACTATGGTGGCTCGCCAGCCTCGGATCAAGCGGGGCGCGCAGGCGCAGGGTCCGGCGCTTGACTTGCCTCATCTTACCCGGCAGCGTCCGCCCCGAAATGAGGCCGCCGGCAGGGGGCTGCGCGGTAATAGAGGCGAGCGTCATTGCCGCCCGCCTGTTGCCCGCCGCCTGTTGCCCCTAAATTCGTCCAGGCAAGAGCCATGATCCCAGTCGCCATTCCTTTTCCCGATTTCGATCCGGTCGCGCTGTCGGTCGGGCCACTGAGCATCAAGTGGTATGGCCTCGCCTACCTGGTCGGGCTCATCCTGGGGTGGGTCTATATCCGCCGTCTGCTGCGCCAGCCGCAGCTCTGGAAGAACGGCGTGCCGCCATTCAGCGTGCAAAAGGTCGACGACCTTCTGCTCTATATCACCCTCGGCGTCGTGCTGGGCGGCAGGCTCGGCTACGTGTTTCTCTATGAACCGAGCGCCTATATCGCGTCTCCGCTCGACATCTTCGCGGTGTGGAAGGGCGGCATGAGCTTCCATGGCGCCTTCGTCGGATGCGCGCTCGCGATGTGGCTATTCGCTTACAACCACGGTGTCAGCCTGCTCAGCACGACCGATCTCGTGACGGCGGCGGTGCCGATCGGATTGTTTTTCGGGCGGCTCGCCAACTTCATCAACGGAGAGCTGTTCGGACGCGTCACCGACGCTCCGTGGGGCATGATCTTTCCGCACGCGCGCGCCCTCCATCCGGATGTCGAACCCGCCACACGCCATCCGAGCCAGCTCTATGAAGCCGCCCTCGAGGGTCTGGTGCTGTTCATCATTCTGCGCATTCTCACCCACTGGTTCGGTGCGCTGAAATCTCCTGGCTTGGTGACGGGCGTGTTCCTTGCGGGCTATGCGCTCGCGCGCTCGTTCTCGGAGGTGTTCCGCGAGCCGCACGCGGTACACTTCTTCAATATCGGGCCGTTTACCGCAGGGCAGGTCTATTCGCTGCCGATGCTGCTCGGCGGGCTTTATCTGATCTGGCTCGCGCGCCAGCAGGCCGCTGCCGCCAAGCCATGACGACGGAAGGCGGGGGACGCCCCGCGGACACCCCTCTCGCGGCGAAACTCAAGGACCGCATTCGCCGGGACGGTCCGATCAGCGTCGCGGACTATATGTCAGCCTGCCTCGACGATCCCGAGCACGGTTACTATCGCCGGCAGCCGGCCATCGGGGCAGCCGGGGATTTCGTGACGGCCCCGGAGATCAGCCAGACGTTCGGGGAATTGATCGGGCTCTGGTGCGCCGTCGTCTGGCAGCAGATGGGATCGCCCGCCGCGCTCAATCTGGTGGAACTCGGCCCAGGGCGCGGAACGCTGATGCGCGATGCACTGCGCGCCATCCGCATCGTACCGGGCTTTCGCGAAGCACTGACCGTCCATCTCATCGACAGCAACGCGACGCTGCGAGATGTCCAACGGGAGACGCTAGCCGACTGTGGCGTGCCGGTTCGGTTTCATGGCGACGCGCAGGATGTCCTGCCGCGAACCTCGCTCATTCCGCCTCATCCGACGATCGTGATCGCCAACGAGTTTCTCGATACGCTGCCGGTCGAGCAGTATGAATTTTCGGGCTCGGCATGGCACCGCCGACTGGTCGGGCTTGCCGATGGAGATCAGCTGGGCTTCGAAACCGACAGCAAGCCGAGTGCTCCCCCGCTGTCCCTGGCCCTCGTGCCGCGTGCGGGAGATAATCTCGAAATCTGCGGCGCGCATTGCGCCATCGCGGACACGCTTCTGAAAGCGCGCGCGGAGGTCGCTCCGCTTGCGGCACTCTTCATCGACTACGGTCATGCGGCAACCGGCTTAGGCGACACCCTGCAGGGCGTTGCGGATCAGAAGCACGTCTCGCCGTTCCACAGACCGGGAGAAACAGATCTCTCCGCACAGGTCGACTTTCAGAGCTTCACGGAAGCCTGCCAAGCTGCGGAGCTTACGGTCGACGGCCCGCTGCCGCAGGGCGAATTGCTCGGGCGCCTTGGCATCATCGAACGCGCCTCGCGACTGATGGCGGCCAATCCGACCAAAGCAGGTGCGATCGAGGCAGGCGTTGCGCGGCTGCTGGCTCCGAACGGCATGGGCTCCCGATTCCTGGCACTCGGTGTGCATTCGGCGAACGTTGCGCCGTTGCCCGGCTTTGCCTGAGGCTGGATGCCAGGCTCACCGGTAGGCTGTTCATCTTCAATGCTCTAAGGTCACACGTCCGCAACCTTCCAAGCAAAGCGAGCCCATGCTGAGCCCTCTCGAAGCCGATAGCCTCTCGATCCTGCCCGGTATCCGCCACGGCTTCTTCACCCGGCAAGGGGGCACCTCACGCGGGCTCTACGCGAGCCTCAACTGCGGGGCGGGATCGAAAGACAACGCGGTGTCGGTGATCCAGAACCGCGGGCGCGTCGCGGAGCATCTCGGCAGCTTTCAGGACGATGTTCAGACGATTTACCAAATCCATAGCGCGGAGGCGCATGTCGTCGAGCAGCTGGTCGATCGCGAGGCCCTGCCGAAGGGTGACGCCCTCGTCACTAAGACGCGCGGGCTCGCGATCGGCATCCTGACGGCCGACTGCGCCCCGGTCCTGTTCGCAGATGCGGAAGCAAAGGTGGTGGGAGCGGCGCACGCCGGATGGCGGGGCGCGCTCGGTGGCGTGCTCGAAGCGACGATAACTGCCATGGAAGGGCTCGGCGCGGAGCGATCTCGGATTTTTGCGGCGCTTGGACCGACCATCGGCCCCAAGTCCTACGAAGTGGGCCCTGAGTTCGTCGCCGCGTTCGAGGCGGCCGACGCCGGCAACGCTCGGTTCTTTACCATACCCAAGGGCCGGACCACCCCGCACTTCGATCTGCCGTCCTATGTCATGCACCGACTCGGGCAGCTGAACCTCAGGCATACCGAGCGGCAAGCCCCCTGCACCTATGAGAACGAATCGATGTTCTTCAGCTTTCGGCGTGCAACGCATCGAAAAGATGCCGATTACGGACGCCAAATCTCCGCCATTGTTGTGGCCTAACTGCAAAATCCACAATCTCGTTGTGGATGTTGCGGATAGAATTAGCCACGACGCGCTTTTGCTCTCGATTACGTCTGGACGCATGGCTGACGGGTAGCTACAGGACTCAGGGTGGGTACCGGCAGCGTTAGGGAGAAGATGGCCGCAAAGTCTGTACGTCGGCCGCCGGAGGACAGCGGATCATTCATAGGGGGACGTCATCGTGACGACCATTGATGCTGCTGCGGCACGGCGTGCGAACAGATCAGTTGTGCTCGCAGTTTTCGCAGCTTTTGTGGGCTTCGGCCTGGGCGGATGCGAGACGGGCGCAAGCCTGTTTGCCAACAACGGCTCCGACCCCAATACCTCGCTGATCGCCGGACAGCCGTCTGTGGCTCCCGCTTCGCAAACGGCGAAGATCGCCATCGCGCCCGTGATCGGCGCGCCGGATGCCGTTGCCAAGCAGCTCCAGACGCAGCTCACCGGCGCCATCGAAGCGCAGAGAATCACCGTCGCTAAAGACGGAAGCGACAAAGCGGAGTTCACGCTTCGCGGTTATGTCGTTTCGGCCCGCGAGAAGGGGCGCACGAAAGTTTCCTACATCTGGGATGTCACCGATCCTTCGGGCAAGCGCGTGAACCGCATCACCGGCGAAGAGGTGCTGTCGGGGGCGCAGACCAAAGATCCTTGGGCTGCCGTGACGCCGCAGGTTGTCGACACCATCTCGAGCAAGACGGCCGGCTCGCTCGCAACCTGGTTGCCGACGCAGAGTGCGGTTGCCATGGGCGCGGGTGGAACGCATCCGGCGTCTACTGCGGTCGTCAACTCGGTGCAGACGGCTGCGACCCCGATGACGCCGCCGCCCGCACAAACGCCTGCGAGCTATCCCGCCGCCGCTGGTGGTCCCACCACCGGCAGCATCGGACGGGAAGGCGCCGTCACGGCTATGGTGCCGAGCGTGACGGGTGCTCCCGGCGACGGCAGCGTCGCGTTGACGAGCGCCATCCAGCGCGAGTTGACCCGGAGCGGTCTGGCTCTCACGGAGACCGCCTCGGCGCAGACCTACCGGGTCGAAGGCAAGGTCATCGTCGGCGAGGGCCAGAATGGCAAGCAGCCGATCCAGATCGACTGGAACGTTAAGGATCCGCAGGGCAAGAAACTGGGAACGGTCTCGCAAAAGAACGAGATCCCTCAAGGGTCTCTCGACGGGGCCTGGGGCAAGACGGCCGATGCGGCCGCTTCAGCCGCCGCACAGGGCATTCTCAAGCTTCTGCCTCCTCAGTCGAAGGTCAATTGATGCAATCGGCCCGGGGAAACCTAAAAGATGGTCAACCGGCTGGCCTGAGTGTCTCCCTGGGAGTCTAGACTTTCCCCTGGGTGTCTCTGGCCACACATCAACAGAGTCTGCTAAACATGCCGGGCCCGGGTGGTTTACACACCCGGGCCCGCGCGTTAGAAGGCGCGTCATCGAAGTGTCGCATCAGGAGCGTCCATGCCTTTCGATGCGCGTGCAGACAGTGGCAGGGGCGGCCAGACCATGAAGATCGTTGCCGGAAACAGTAACCGGCCGCTGGCTGAGGCCATTGCCCAGTATCTCAAGATCTCGCCCGCGAAGTCCCAGGTTAAGCGCTTCGCGGACATGGAAGTGTTCGTCGAGATCCAGGAGAACGTGCGCGGGCAGGACGCATTCGTTATCCAGTCCACCTCGTTCCCCGCCAACGACAACCTGATGGAACTGCTGATCCTGATCGATGCGCTGAAGCGCTCATCGGCGCGGCGCATCACGGCGGTGATCCCCTACTACGGCTACGCGCGCCAGGACCGGAAGCCCGGCCCGCGCACGCCGATCTCGGCGAAGCTCGTCGCCAACCTCATCGAGCGCGCCGGCGCCGATCGCGTCCTCACGCTCGATCTCCACGCCGGCCAGATCCAGGGCTTCTTCGACATCCCGACCGACAACCTGTTCGCGGCGCCCGTGATGGTACGCGACATCGAGGATCGCTACGGAAGCAAGAATGTCGTTGTGGTCTCGCCGGACGTCGGCGGCGTGGTGCGCGCGCGCGCGCTAGCCAAGCGCATCGATGTTCCGATCGCGATCTGCGACAAGCGCCGTGAGCGCCCGGGCGAATCCGAGGTCATGAACGTCATCGGCGACGTCAAAGGCAAGCTATGCATCCTGATCGACGACATCGTCGACAGCGGTGGCACGCTCGTGAACGCTGCGGAAGCGCTCTTGTCGAAAGGCGCAACCGAAGTCAGCGCTTACATCACGCACGGCGTGCTCTCGGGCGGCGCTGTGTCCCGCATCCAGAATTCGCGGCTCAAATCGCTCGTGATCACGGATTCAATCCTGCCGACGGCTGCTGTACAGGCCGCCCGCAATATCCGCGTGCTTTCGATAGCACCGCTGCTCGGCGAAGCCATCCAGCGCACCTCGCGCGAGGAAAGCGTCTCCAGCCTGTTCTACTGAGACAGTTTCAGATCTCGGGTGATCCCCACGACATCCTGTGGCTTTACCGCGGACGCTTGCGTGCGCAGCAGGGTTCGCGCCCCGTCGTGTTCATCACAGTGGGCAAAACCTGACCTCGAACGTTATTGCCCTTCGGCATCCGGGGCGAGCCCGGGCGCCGATGCTCGCTTGACAAGCGCGATCCCAGAATGCCAATTTCAAAAAAGCATAAAATTGGAAATATTATTGTTAATTCCCAAATAGGCCTGCTCGCGGTCGCGCAGTTGCGCAGTTTTCTTTGTACAGGTGTTGTGAATGCTCAACTCCGAAGCAACCGAGTCATTCGCATCGCTGTCCGCCGATGCCCGAAAAATTCCTCCGCCACCCAAGGCCCCGCGTCTTGCAGCCGTAAAATCTGTCAGTATCCGAGACCGCAAGCCGGTCCCTACGAACCAGTGCGACGTCGACCTGCTCTATGCCGTCAACGGAAAGCGTGTGGACCGTCGCACAACGCTCTACCGGCCTACGAAATTCGAAGAGATCGTCGCCGCTGTCGTCGACGATGACACCTCATCGATACCCACCGGCGAAATCCCCCACTTGAACTCTCCGCGGGACGCAGCGCGCTTCGCCTATCGAATGCTGCGAGACCTGCGCGCGCGAATGGAACAACCCATTCGATCCGAAAAACCTCTTTTCGATACGCGATCGTTCGAACCCAACAATTTTTCACATTTGCTGATCGACATCATTCCGCTTTGTCGTTTTGCCAATAGCGCGCTCGGAGGCAATGTCAGGCATGTCTTCCGAAAGGTCGAAGGGCCTTTTCGCGAGCTTTTGGATATTTTCGAGATCGACGTTCTGCTGACCGAGCGACGCGTGGGCGGCTCGATCGTGCGCATCCGAGGCACGCGCGGCCTCTCAGCCTACGACATGCTCGGAACGTTCGACGTTCCGGCCATTACCGTCATCCCCGACATCTACGATGATGTTTCGTTCAAGAGCACGCGCCAGGCGGACAAGATTTTCATCGGCAGGCGTGGGCATCGCTCGCTCTTGAACAACGCAGATGTCGTGCAATTCCTGTCCCGGCAGGGCTACGAGACGATCTACATGGAAGACCATCCCGTGCGCGAGCAGCTCGAAATTGCCGCGTCGGCGAAACACGTCGTCGCCGTTCACGGAGCCGGAATGGGCGCACTGGTGCTGAACAAGAGCCTCGAGTCCGTTGTCGAGCTGTTGCCGCCGCACGTGTTCCATCAGCACTTTCCGATTTCCTTGAGCCGAAACGTCAAGCGCTACGCCGTGGTGATGCCGGAGTACGATGAGGCCGTTCCCCAAAGCGGGTGGCCAGCACTCGTCGCCTATAAGCATTCGCCGTTCTCGGTCGACCTGCCTTCGCTCGAACGCGCGCTCGCCAAGGTGGGCGGTTGATCCGCGCCCCAGCCTAGGCGAGCTCATTGCCGAGCAATCTCCAGATCACGCACGCGTAGGGTGCCGTCTCCGGGTATCGATACTCAGTTCAGTTTGACCGAGCCGAACAGACGAACGGATGCACCGGGTTCGAGAACCCCTTCGCGTCGCTTGAATGACGCGTGGTTCAGCACCTCTTCGTCGGCGAGATTTTCGCCCTTGAGGCCCACGGTAAAGACCGGAGCAATTCCGTTCTCGGTGCGTCCTTCGACGGTATAGCTGATCTCGGCCGATACGAGCGTGTAGCCCGGCGTCGCGATCTCCTCCTCGCCAAAGCGGTTCTGGTCGAAGGCGTGGAGTACGCCCGCGCGGGCAAACCAGTTCGCATCCCGATAGTAGAGGCCGCCGCCCAGGCGGTGCGGAGGAATGCGCGGCACATAGCTGCCGTCGTCGAACTTCGCGTTGACGAAGTCATACTGACCGTCGATGCCCCAGACGCCGCGCCAGATGTGAGCGACATCATACTGGGCCGCCGCCTCGAAGCCGTAGAAATTGGCATCGCGCTGCTGGAAGTAGACGAGATCGAAAGCTTCATGGCTGTGGCCACCGCCACCTCCGCCGCCGTGCCCCTCTTCCTCGCAATGGAATTCGCCGCCAGACGAAGCGCCGTCACATTCGAAGCCTTGGAGCTGGCGATAGATGAAGCCGTTGTAGCGCGTGTAATAGGCCGAGGTGTCGAAGCGCAGAGCGCCCGTCGATTTCTTCAGGCCGGCTTCGATCGTCGTTGCCTTCTCGACGTCGAGGGACGGGTTGCCGACCTCGAATGTGCCGGTTGCTTCGTGCATACCCTTCGAGAATAGCTCGGCCGCGTCGGGGGCGCGTTCGACATACTGGCCAGTCAGGCGCGCGACGGTCTGAAAGGGAAGCTGATAGAGCAGACCAAGGCTCGCACTTGTTGGCGTAAAGCTCTTTTCGCCGCTGAATTCGTGAGCGTGGAAGTGCCATTCGCCGGGATTGCCAGCCTCCTCGTGGCCGTGAAACTCCTCCCAGCCGGTTCCATCGACCGTCGTGTGCTCGATCCGGCTCGCGGCCTGGAGGCGTAGCCTGCGGGTCAGCGCCAACTCTTCAAACCAGAATGCGGCAATGCTGTCCGTCTGGACGGGCTCGAGCAACGACTCGCCCTCAAACGACTGGCCGCGCGTCTTGCGGTGCCCCCAGTGCGCGCCGATCGCGCCGGTGAACTCGCCAAGGGCAGTGCCTACGGGCACATGCTGGATCTCGACACGCGCTTCCTGCTCCTTGTTGGTGAACGTGGAGCCGACCTCGAACTCGTTGTCGACGCCGGGATCATGGATCGCAAGCTCGTCGTGCTTGTAGTCCGAGGCGCCGAACCAGAAACGCACGGCTTCCAGGCCGAAATCACGCACACGCCATTCGCCCTTGGCCAGAACCTTGTCTTGGACCATGTCGATGCGCGGATTGACGCCCTCCTCGGCTTCCTCGCCGGGAATGCCGTAGACGCTTTCGATGCGCGCGAACGAGACGCCGAGGAAACCATCGGTGCCGACGAGAGAGGCTCCGAGCGCGCCGCCTTGGCTGTCGACGAACGTGTTCGCAACCGTACCGTTGGGAGAGTCATAATCTTCTGTTTGGCGCCGGAAGCCATCGGCGTGCACCACGATACCGTTGGCGCCTGCGGTCGCCTTGAACGCGCCATCGACGCCCTCGTCGACGGACGTGCCGCCGCCGCTTACCGCACCGCTGAAACCGCCTCTCGGCATGTACGTCGGAATTCTCTGGTTCTCGACCGAGACGACGCCACCGATGGCCTGCGACCCGTAGCGAAGCGTGGCTGGACCTCGCACGACCTCGACGCGATCGGCCGCGTTGGGATCGATAGGAACGGCGTGATCCTCGGAAATGGCGGCGACATCGTGCGTGCCGATCCCGTTTTCCTGGGTGCGGACGCGGTAGCTGTCGAGGCCACGAATGATCGGCCGGTTGGCGCCGGGGGCGAACGTGCTGCCAACGATTCCGGGCTTGTTTTGAAGCGTGTCGGTAAGCGTCGGGCCGTTGGTGGCGGCGATCTCGCGATCGGAGGCGGTGGTCACGGCCACGAAGGCATGATCGTCAAAGTCGAGTGTGGTGCCTGGGGGGATGGCAGCGGATTGCGCCACTGCTGGCGGGGCGGTTTGCGTGGCGCCTTGACCGGAAGACGCGGCTTTGGTGCGCTTCGGCTTCACGATCGGGCTTGGCGTTGTCACCTCGATGGCTGGAAGCTCGGTCGGCGTCGCTTCCTGCGCGCCCGCCGGCCCGGAAGGCGATATCACGACTGCTACCGCCGTCATGGGCATGGCCAGCGCCATCGAGCGTCGAACGGTCCTACGTCGAACAGGGGCGGACACACGCATAAAACCCTCATTTCGGATGTTATAAGATAATATCCGACGTTTAGTGCGGCTTAGCCCCAGAGGCAAAGGGTATTTGTGATATTATCCGCTTTTGGAGCGCGATGCAGCGTGTGCGTGTCGCGGAGGTCACAGGCGGGGCAGGGTACTGGAAGATCATGCCTTCTGCCTCAGCACCTGCTTCTTCGGGACGGGCCGCCTCCTGCTGAGAGTTTTTTGCGCGTCCAATTGGGGATTTTGGAGTGTCGGTTGCAGGGACATAGACTGCAGCCGCAGCCAACCGACCTTTGTAAGGTGACAACATGCCAGCCTCGCATCCGATCACTTACCGGCAGCTCACCGAGGGGGACCTGCCGCTGATGAAAGACCTACTGAGGGTGTTCGGAGATGCTTTCGAAGAGGTGGAGACCTACCAGCACGCTGTTCCCAGTGATGCTTATCTCGCGGGCCTTCTAGGCAAGGACCATTTCATCGCGCTGATCGCTCTCCTAGAAAAAACGGTCGTCGGAGGCCTCGCCGGTTACGTGCTCGACAAGTTCGAGCAGAACCGCCGCGAGATCTACATCTACGACCTCGCGGTTTCGATGGCCCATCGGCGGAAGGGTGTGGCAACTGGGTTGATCGAAGAGCTCAAGCGGATTGCGGCGGCAAGGGATGTCTACGTGATCTTCGTACAGGCTGACCTCGTGGATGCGCCCGCCATCGCGCTTTACGAGAAGCTCGGCACCAAGGAAACCGCACATCATTTCGATATCGCAGTCCTACGCGACCGGTAGATGGTTTTTCGTGTTGCGGCGCCATCGGTTCGCGGGCAAAGCTTCGGTCCCAATGGGGAGTTCTATGCGGACGTTTTCCACCGACGACCTGCCGGCGAAGGACCGCTTCGACCATTGGGTCGAGGTGCGGGGCAAGCAGCTCTTCGGCGTAACGATCGAGCTCGAACGGGCCAAGCGACACGACTTCCGCGGGCTTTTCTCCGCCACAGCCGTGGGCGGGGCAACACTGGCCGAAATGTACGCATCAACCTATCACGTCAGCCGCACGCGTGCCGATATCGCGCGAATGCCGGGCGACAGTCTTTGCATCTCCGAGCAGGTGCGCGGCCCGGGATGGATGGACATCGGCCGAGGACGCGTTCATTCCGTCGCCAACTCGACGCTGGTGGTCAGCCATTCGGACATGCCGTATGCGGCGATCCCGAAACGTACCGATGGGTTTCATTTCCGCGCCCTCAAGATCCCGCTCACCGGGCAGGAGCAGCTTGCGGACGGAGCGCGCAATCTCGAACACGAGCCGCTCGTCCAGGGTTTGCGACTGACGAAATTGATCTCAGCGGGTTTTGCGGCGCTCTTCGAGCACGGAGCGCGAATGGTCGATCCCTCTGCGGCGGTGACCAACCTGGGCCAGCTCGCGCTTTTGGCTCGCGGGCGGGTGGCGCCAGGCTCTCCGGAAAGCCGGATCGCATTGCATTTCGGACAATTTCACGCCGCACGACAAACGCTCGTCCAAAACCTCCACCGCTCCGATCTCTCGCCCGGGCTGGTGGCGACCCTGCTCGGCCTCTCGGTGCGGCAGATCCACGTCCTGTTCGAGCCGTCCGGAGAAAGCTTTTCGCGCACGGTGTCGCGCCTCAGACTTGCGGAAGCGCACAAGCAATTGCGGTTGGATCCGAACCGGCCGGTGGCCGACATCGCGTTTTCGTGCGGCTTCGACAGCCTCGCGACGTTCTATCGTGTGTTCCGGCGCACCTATGGCCTCACGCCCCGCGACGTACGGGCGGGCGAGAGCTAGTTCTACAGACTGTGAGCGGGAGGCGGCGTCAGCTGGTCGGCAAATAGACCGTCACCGGGTCGCTGTCGGAATAGCGCGTGCCCGTACTCTTCAATTCCAGACGAACGCGGCGCGTTGCAGACCCAGGCTCCTCGCTCGGCAGAACCGCGCGAATGCGCGCCGGCTCGCGCTTGCCTCCGCCGATCGAGACTTCCAGTTCTCGGCCGACTGCCAAGCCAGACAGCTGCCCGACCGGTACGTCCGTCTCGATCTCAGGCGCTGTGTTATCGACCATCAAGAGAATATGCGGCGTCTCGATCGAGACGAGGCCACCGACCGTCAGCAGGTGACGGACGACGATACCATCGAATGGAGCCGGGATGGTGGCCAGACGCACGTCCAGCTCGCGCTTGGCAACTTCTGCTTGGCGGGTTCCGATCGTGGAGCGGGCCCGCTCGAGATCGGCGCGCGCGATCGACGTCCGGTTGCTCGAATCCTGGAACCTTGCGCCGGAGAAGGCCGGAGAGTCCTTCAGGTTGGCTTGCCGCTCATACTCGGTCTGCTCGAGAACGAGCCTTGCTTCCGCACTTGCAAGATCGCGTTTCGCAAACTCAAGGGCACCTTCGGCAATCGCGAGATCGGCCTTGAGCTGGCGGGTATCGATCTCTGCCAGAACATCGCCCTGCTTGACCTGATCGCCAACCCTTGCCGGAATCGACGCGATGACGCCCATCACCGGCGTCGAAATTTTGCTGGTTCGCCAGAAAACCAGCCTTCCGCCGACACTGCTATCGGCGGCATAGGCGGGGATTGAGGGAGGCAGGACAGCAGCGGCCAACGCCGTGACAAGCGCCAAGGCGTGGAGCCTGCGACTTCCAGACCTGCGTTTCGCCTGGGCCATGATACGCGCTCACTTATCCGATGCCATTTTGTACCGGACCGGCGCGCGAGGGGCAATGCAATCCTTCCCAAGAGCCTTAAGAACAGGGCTCTCGAAACAGCTCCGCATGGCCATCTGGACCCGAGCTCAGCGCGACAGGCCTTTGGTTTTCAGCTCGGCGAGATACTCGCCCCAGCGCTTATCCTTCTGCAGAGACAGCATGTGCAAATAGGACCAGGTGAAGAGCCCGGTATCGTGTCCGTCGTCGAAAACGATGCGGACGGCATAGTTGCCGACGCCGCGCAGCTCGCGAATCTTGACGTTCTTCTTGCCGCCGACGGTGACCCGCTGCTCCTTCGAGTGACCCTGAACCTCGGCCGACGGGCTCAGCACACGCAGGAACTCGGCCGGCAACTCGTGCTCGTCCTTGGTTGCGAACGAGACGCGCAGCGCCTCGCCGCCATGCACCACTTCGAGCTTCGGCGGCTTCATACCCCGGCCCGACGCCTTTTCGAGTTCGGCCCAGGCCTTGGCGGCGATCTCGCGGAATACCTGTGCGCTCGGGCTGTCGGGCGCGGTCGCCGTGATCGGCCGCCCGGCGTCGGAGGTTTCGCGCACCTCGATCGTCAGCGGTACCTCGCCCAGGAACGGAACACCGATCTTCTCGGCCTCGGCCTTGGCGCCGCCGTGACCGAAGATGTCGTAGCGCGCGCCGGTGTCGGGGGCGATGAAGTAGCTCATGTTCTCGACGATACCGAGCAACGGCACATTGACCTTCTTGAACATCGCAAGGCCCTTGCGCGCATCGATCAACGCGAGATCCTGGGGGGTCGAGACAATCACGGCGCCAGCGAGCGGCACCTGCTGGGCAATGGTAAGTTGCACATCGCCCGTGCCGGGCGGCATGTCGATCACCAGCACATCGAGATCGCCCCAGAGCACCTCGCGGAGCATCTGGTTCAACGCGCCGACCACCATCGGGCCGCGCCAGACGATGGGCGTGCCCTCGTCGACCATGAAGCCCATCGACATCGCCTTGAGGCCGTACCCTTCCATCGGCACGAGCTTCTTGCCGGACGATTGCTCTGGCTTGCCGGTGATGCCGAGCAGCCGCGGCTGCGAGGGCCCATAGATATCGGCGTCCATGATACCGGCCTTGAGACCGATGGCCTGAAAGCCGAGGGCGAGGTTCACTGCGACCGTCGACTTGCCGACGCCGCCTTTGCCGGAGGCCACGGCGACGATGTGCTTCACGCCGGGAACGCCCTGGGTCTGACGTACGGGGGCAGCGGCAGGCTGCGGCGGGGCCTGCCGGGCACCATCACCGGCGGCGGCGCGTGCACGGGCTTCCGTCACTCTCGCGTGCTCGCGCGGATGCTGGTGGCCGTTTCCTGAGGGAGCGGCTGGCTTGGCAGATCCCGAGGGGGCGGCGCGTCCGGGGCCGGCCTCTGCCGTCAGCACCGCGACCACGCCGGCGACGCCTTCGATATCGCGCACGACCTTCTCTGCTGCACCGCGCAACGGTTCAAGCTCGTCGGCGCGCGCGGCGGGAACCGTGATCGAGAAGTAAACGCGGCCATCCTTTACGAGGATATCCGAGACAAGGCCAAGATCTACGATGTTGCCGTCGAGATCCGGTCCCTTGACGCGACGCAGCCGGTCGAGAACCTGCGCCTTCAAATCGGACATGCGATGCTCCTGGTTTCTTCGTTGACGGCGGCACGCAGCGGGCCAGCTTTTCAGGGCTTGCCCTACGTCATGCGCGAGAAACTCGCAATGGTGGAGTTCTCCCCTGGCGGCCTTTCGGATATAGGAACTCAATCGTTGCTCCGCCAGCGGACGCCGAGGCGCCCGTCCCGCCGGATTGGAGCCCAGAAATGAACAGTTAAGGCGCGAATTTCGGAGAGCCTCGCATGGAGGGACTGCTGGCCTTGAGCCGCCTGATCGACCGAGCGAATGCTGCGATCGGGCGATCGGTCGCGTGGCTGATCGTGGCCGCGGCAGTGATCAGCGCGGGCAACGCCGTGATGCGAAAAATCTTCGACTGGAGCGCGAACTCGCTGCTCGAAGTTCAATGGTGGTTGTTCGCCTTGGTTTTCCTGCTCGCTGCACCCTGGACACTGGCCGACAATGAGCACATTCGGATCGATATCGTGAACGTCAGGCTCTCGAAACGCACGCGGAATGTCATCGAGCTTGTCGGGCACATCTTTTTCCTGCTGCCGACCGCGGCGCTGATCGTCTACACGTCTTGGATCTTTTTCGGCATGTCTTTCGCCCAGAACGAGCAGTCACCGAATGCCGGGGGCCTCACGCTGTGGCCGATCAAGGGACTGATCCCCATCGCGTTCCTGCTTCTGTTCGCGCAGGGTATCTCCGAGCTCATCAAACGCATCGCGATCATGCGCGGCGAACTTCCCGAGCGCGCCCATCATGACGGCTACCACGAAGCCGCACTCGCGGCCGGAGCCGACCATTCACACGCTCAAAACGATGGGCCATCGCGGTCCTGATCGCAACGAGACAACACAACACTTCGCACGTGGACCTCAACGCAGGTCCGAAACCGGGGGAAACGACGCCGCATGACAGCTTTCCTGGCCCAGAACATGGCGCCGATCATGTTTGCGTCGCTGGTGGTCTTTCTGCTGCTCGGCTATCCCGTCGCGTTCTCGCTGGGCGCCGTCGGGCTCATGTTCTTCGTGGTCGGGGTCGAGCTTGCGCCTTACTCGGACGGCGCAATCACCCTTTCCTGGCATCTTTTGCAATCAATGCCCGGGCGCATCTTCGACGTCATGCGTAACGACACGTTGCTCGCCATCCCGTTCTTCACGTTCATGGGGCTGATCCTCGAACGAAGCGGCATGGCTGAAGATCTGCTCGAAACGGTTGGGCAGTTGTTCGGCACGTTGCGTGGCGGACTTGCTTACGCGGCGATCTTTGTCGGCGCACTGCTGGCCGCAACAACCGGCGTGGTGGCCGCAAGCGTCATTTCGATGGGGTTGATCTCACTGCCGATCATGCTGCGCTACGGCTACGATCGGCGGCTCGCGTCGGGCGTGATCGCGGCGTCTGGAACTCTTGCGCAGATCATCCCGCCGTCGCTGGTTCTCATCGTGCTCGCCGACCAGCTCGGCCGCTCCGTCGACGACATGTACAAGGCCGCCATCCTGCCGGGTCTGATGCTGGCCAGCCTCTATGCCGCTTACGTGTTTGTCGTCTCGCTGATTTTCCCGGCGTCGGCGCCTGGACTGCCTTCCGACGAAATCGGGCATCGCGAAGCCGACGGCTCGCGCGGGCTTGTCTCGCTCGGAATTCTGGCCGCGCTTTCCAGCCTGTTCGCGAGTTGGATGATGCACGGATCATCCTATTCGGGTATCGACGCTTCCATTCTCGGCATGGCATGGGGCATCAGCTTCGCGCTCGTCGCGGCGCTCCTCAACCGGGGCCTGGCGATGGCAACGGGGCGTAGCCTGCTTTCGGCTATTGCCGAGCGGGTGACCTTCGTGATGGTGCCGCCGCTGCTTTTGATCTTCCTGGTGCTCGGCACCATTCTGGTCGGCATCGCAACCCCCACCGAAGGCGGAGCGATGGGTGCCGTCGGCGCGCTGCTGCTCGCCGCCGCGAAGCGCTACAGCGACGGTGATGAACGCCGTTTCAATGTTCAGATCGTGCGGCAGGCCGCAGAGGCGACTGCCAAGCTCGCGGCCTTCGTGATGTTCATCCTGATCGGGGCCAGGATTTTCTCGCTCACCTTCTACGGCGTCAACGGGCACCTCTGGGTCGAGCACCTGCTGACCTCTCTGCCCGGCGGCATGTATGGCTTCCTGATCGCGGTGATGGTGCTGATCTTCCTGCTCGCGTTCTTTCTCGACTTCTTCGAGCTGTGCTTCATCCTCGTGCCACTGCTGAAGCCCGCGGCCGAAGCCATCTTCCGTACTTCCCCGGAGGCAGTCGCCATCGCCAAGGGCTTCGGCTTCGCCGTGCTCACCACGACGAACAGTGCGGGGGTGGCAACCGAGATGATCGCTGACGTTACACCGTTCGTGATCTGGTTCGGCGTGCTGCTGGCGGTCAACATGCAAACCAGCTTCATGCATCCGCCGTTCGGGTTTGCGCTGTTCTATCTCCGCAGCGTCGCGCCGCGGGAGCCCTATCAGGACAAGGTGACAGGGCGGATCATGCAGCCGATCACGACGAGCGACATTTACTGGGGTGCCGTCCCGTTCGTTTGTATCCAGCTTGTCATGGTCGGCCTATTGATGGCGATGCCGACTCTCGTGATGAGCAAGCCCGAGGCCGCCCCAAAGCGCCACGCACCCACAGCGATTTCCGTGCCTCTTGCCAAGACGCCACGCGGCGATCATGGTTTTGCACTGCCGCCGGAACCGCCGACGATCGAAGGCGCACCTAGCTCACAATCGAGTGGCCCAGGCGCACCTACGCTTGACATGCGCGAGCTTCCGAGCTTCACAGCGCCGGAACGCACGTTGCCTCACTCTAAACCCTAACAGGCCCGGAGACCTAACAGGCCTAGTGGGCAGAGCCTCTCGAGGCGGCGCAAAGCTACAACGTTCCTCATTGGCGCTTTGCAGATTTCAAGCTATGGATTTCGTGTGCGCAGGATGAACGCGCGCGGAGATGCGCGTCGAATCTCGCGCACGTGCGCTTGCGTGGCATACGTCGTCTCGAGCGGCCTACATCCCTCGCAACTCTCTCGCTCAGATTTTTTTGTGTAAACGACGCGCGCTTGACCTTGTGTGTTTTAAGCGTTGCGCAAGATGGGGCGATTGCGCAACAGTTCTGCAATCGGTTGCGCAACGTCACAATTTCACACTGGAGATGCGGTTCACTCTCTTGCTAAGTGGAGAACAGGGTCGGGCGTGGCGCGATGCGCGTCACTGGGATTTCCGCAGAAGGGGATCTCCAAAGCGGACACTCGATCGCTGCATCCATCAAGACGTCTTGCGTCCCCGAAATCATCGCGCGTTCGAAAGTCATTCATGCGGAAGAGAAGAAGCTTCGCGTCTCCGACGCTCAAGAGCGAGAAGATCGGTGGCCTCGATGCGCCCGTGGAAGTGCGCCGTCATCCCGGCGCGCGCCGTCTGACGTTGCGCGTCAGCCGTACGCGTCGCACGGTGATCGTCACGCTTCCGGTCCAGTGCGACATCGGCGAGGCCGGCTCGTTCATCACGCGCAACATCGATTGGGTGCGCGAGCGGCTCGACAGCCTGCCGACCGCCGTTCCGTTCCGCAACGACGTGTTCATTCCGTTGCGTGGTGACGCCCATCGCGTGGTGTTCGTCGGATCGGGCCGCCGGGCGCCGGTCGAACGCGTGTCCACGTCGACCTATCCGGAACTGCACGTCTCCGGCCACGAAGAACACGCCCCGCGGCGGCTCAGGGACTGGCTCGCGAAAGAGGCGCACCGCGATCTTGAGCAGCGCGTCGCCTTTCATGCCGACCGCCTTCGCGTCGACCCGAAGAAAATCGCAGTCCGCGACCAATCGAGCCGCTGGGGCTCGTGCTCCACGACCGGCGTTCTGTCGTTCTCATGGCGCCTTATCATGGCGCCGCCCGCCATCCTCGATTACGTGGCCGCGCATGAAGTGGCACACCTCAAGGAAATGAACCACGGCCCGCGCTTCTGGGCGCTGGTGCGCAAGACTATGCCGGACCTCGAGGAAGCCAAGCGCTGGCTGCAGATCTACGGCATGGACCTGCATCGCTACGGCACAGTCTACGACGAAGCGTAAAGCTTAGCCGGCCTTCGGGCCTCGGCGCGCCCAAACAGCTGTTACCAACGGAACATCGAAGCCCGCGCCGGTTCTCCATAAGAGGCTGGTCAGCGGGCTTTCGCGTAAGCGTTTGGCCGCCCTCCAGGCAATCCCTCCCGATAATGGCCGGACAAGGCCCTTACAATTCCCCCAAATCCGAAGGCTGAATACGATGACGCCCGACACGAAGACGATGCGCGGTCTCACACTGGCACTCATGCTGGCGGTGGCCGCTGGCGCGCTCACTGCCGTGAGCGGCAATTTCGCATCGGCGCCTGCCGCTGCCGACTATACGCTCGACACCAGCAAGCTTGCGCGCGTCGAAGGCGCCAAGGAAACCTATGCGAGCCCGGCAACCACCATTTTCACGGCGCCGGATTCAGTCGCAGCGACGGCGGTCGCAGCCGCTAAGCTGCTCGCGGCCGATGGCTGGCAACACTATGAGGATCCGTTCTCGGCCAGCGCAAAGACGCCCGACCTCTCGATCATGACTTTCAAGAAGGGCCGCCAAGGCCTTTCCGTATTCGTCACGCTTGCGCCGGCGCAGGGCAACGCCACCAGCGTATCCTACACCGCCAATGCGATCGTCGACGATCTGCCGTTCCCCAAGGACGCAACCGAGATCAAGTATGCGCCGGACCGGCCGCATCTCTCGGTCATCACTGAAACACCGCTCGACGCTTCGCTCGCCTTCTTCCGTGACGAACTCGCCGCGAGAGGCTGGGCGCCGTGGTCGCGCAAAGACAATCGCAAGCTCGCGGCCGGCGAAGATGCGTCGGAGGCGAACGAGCGCGGCCGCTTTGCGTTCTTCGTCCGCGAGGACCACCGCCCCATCATGCTGATGCTTCAGAACCGCGACGACGGCCGGCTCAATGCCAGCCTCGAACGCGTGCCCGAGAAACTGCTGACGGCCCTCAACGCGAAAGAGGAAGAGCCCGCGCCGCAGGCTGCTCCCCCAGAGAGTGCACCACGCGCGGAAGCTCCCGACGCGTTCGACGCTTTGGCTGGCAACATTCTGAAGGAGGTCGAAAAGGCGACCAACCAAGCGCTTCAAGACATCAACAAGCCTGCTGCCAAAATCGCGACCGAAGCGCCGGCGGCGTCAGGTGAACCGCTCAAGGCAATGGCGGATAGCACTACGCCTATCCTGCTGCCCGATACGGCCGAAGATATCGACTTCGATGGCGCGCGTGGCAGCCTCGAGTTCAAGAGCCGTTCGGATGTGAAGTCGGTCGCGACCTTCTATCGCGAAGCGATGACGCGCGAAGGCTGGAAGCCGGAAACCTCGCCCATCAACAAAGCCAACATGGTCGTGCTGCGCTTCGCCAAGGGTGAGAAGGACCTCGCGTTCACGATCATGACGTTCGGCGACAAGACCAGCACCAGCGTTTCCGGGTCGGGACTCGTTACGGAAGCAGCGACGAGGGAGGCCGATACGGCGGATGAGGCCCCCGCCTCCGCGGGATTGGCACTCGCCGATCTCACCGTCGAGGAAAAGTACGGGCTTCCGGTACCGGGTCCGGCTTCCCTCAGCGGCAGCGAAAAGAGCCTTTACCGCTATTCCGCTCATGCCAGCGTAAAGGCGTCCGTCGATACGATGCTCGCGTTCTACCGCCGCGAGATCGGCAAGCTCGATTGGAAGGAGCAGCCGGGCGCCACCATCACGGCCAATCAAGCCGAGATCGCCTACACCACGCCGCAAGGCCCGGCCGTGCTCAAGATCGTTCGCAAGGATGGCGAAACCTTCAGCACGCTGCTCGTGCGCAAGCAGGAAGAAGCGCGCAAGGATGGAATGCTACCGCGCGCCGGACAGACCAAGATCCTGTTCGGAAACATCCTGGAAAAGGAAGTCGTGCTCACGGTCGACAAGACCAAGGTCAAGATTGCGGCCGGTCTCGGCGGCAAGAAGCCGGATGGGCCGATGCTGGACCTGACGCCCGGCAAGCACAAATACTCCGTGAAGCTTCCCGGTCAGCCGGCGCTTACGGAGGAGTTCGAGGTGGCAGACGGCGACATCTGGGCGCTGATGGTCGGACCCGGTGGCGTGCTTCCGGTGCAGATGTATTGATCTTTCGTGAGACCGATGATTCACGCTTCGGACTGGTAGGGTCCGAAGCGATCATGGTCTAGGCTCAGCGGACGGGAGGGCGCACGATGATGCGCCCGCCCGACGTTATGGTCGTTTCGCCTTGAAGCTGATCGCCGCGGACCTGCACGACCTCGCGGCGCTCCTGAGTTCCCCGCTGAAGCTCTTTCGCGATCAAATCCTCTTCCGGACGCGGGGTCTTGCGATCCGGAACACCGGACACCGGTGGCGCCCGCCGCGCCGAGGCATCGGGAAGTGCGAGTGGAACCTTGCCCTGGTGCGCGGACAGCATGACGTCGTGCCATATCTCGGCCGGCAGCGCGCCGCCAACGACCTTGTTCATCGTGCGGCCGTCGTCGTTGCCGACCCACACGCCGCCCGTGAAATAGGCCGTGTACCCGATGAACCAGGCATCGCGGAAATCCTGCGACGTGCCAGTCTTGCCGGCCGCGGTATGACCGGGGATCGCCGCGCGCCGTCCGGTGCCGGAGGCTACGGTCGCCGCAAGCATGTCATTCATGGCGGCAACCGAGCGCTGCGGAATGGCGGGATCCGACTTCGCGTCGATGCGCTTGTAGAGGAGCTTGCCGGCTCCCGTCGTTACGCGGCGGACGGCATAGGGCTCGTTGACGTAACCGCCGTTGCCGAAGGCGCCGTAGGCTCCCGCGAGATCCAACAGGGACACTTCAGAGGTGCCGAGGGCGAGGGATGCGTCTCGCCGCAACGGTGATTTCATGCCGAGGCGGCGCGCGGTGGCGGCGACCTTCTCCACGCCGGCATCCAGCAGCAGGCGAACGGAGACGGAATTGATCGACTGGGCCAGAGCGTTGCGCAGCGTCGTCTCGCCGAGATAGCGATTGTTCTCGTTCTTCGGCGACCAGCGACCTGCCTTGACCGGCGCGTCCTCGACAAGGCTGTCCGGTGTCATGCCCTGCTCGACCGCCGTCAAATAGACGACCGGCTTGAAGGCCGAGCCCGGCTGGCGGTGCGCCTTGACCGCGCGGTTGAACTGGCTGTCCGCATAAGAACGACCGCCCACGAGCGCGCGAATGCCGCCATCCGGCGCGAGCACAACGACGGCGGCCTGGCTCGCTTCGAGCATCTGTCCCTTAGCAGCGAGTGCGTTTTCGACCACCTCTCCGGCGCGGCGCTGCAAATCGGCATCCAACGTCGTTTCGATGATGATCTCGTCGCGGTCGGCATCCTCGAAGGGGGCCGCGACATCGAGCACGTAGTCAACCGCGTAGGCCATGTCGGCTTGGTCCGGCACGCGCATCATCGACGAGAAGCGGATTTCGACCGCGCGCGCTTCGTCGGCTTCCTCCTGGCTGATGCGACCGGCGTCCAGCATCTTGCCGATGACGACCCGTCCGCGCGCAATGGCCTGCACCGGGCTTGCGCTCGGCGCGTATTTCGACGGTGCCTTCAGCAGGCCCGCGATCACGGCAGCTTCAGCGACATTCAAATCACGCGCGGATTTGCCAAAGTAGCGGCGAGAAGCGGCTTCGATGCCGTGGGCTCCGCCGCCGAAATAGACGCGATTGAGATAGAGCTCCAGGATATCCTGCTTCGACAGCCGAAGCTCGAGCCATAGCGCCAGCACCAGCTCTTCGGCCTTGCGCGCGAAGGTGCGGTCGGACGAGAGGAACAGGTTCTTGGCGAGCTGCTGGGTGATGGTGGAGCCGCCTTGCGTCAGGCGTCCGTTCTTCAGATTGACCAGCGCGGCACGCAGCATACCCATCGGATCCAGGCCGCGATGCTCAAAGAAGCGACGATCCTCGGTCGCAACCACAGCATCGGCGACACGCGGCGGCAGCATATCGAGCGGGATGTATGCGCGCGAAACGCCGCGCTCCGCGATGGGGTTGCCGTCGATACCCAGGATCCGAATTACGGGCCCGGTCGCCTTGGGGCGCATGGACAGGGGATCGGGAAAGACGAGCGTGTAGTAGATGAAGAGCGCGCCGACGGCGATGGCGCACGCGGAGAAAACTGCTAGCGGGGCGAGCAGCAGAGCGCGGAAGCGGAAGGGAAGCTCGGAATATCGCCCAGACCAACCGGCGGGCGCACGCGCGCTTTCCGGCATCGGAGGCGATTGCCAATGCGGATCGAGAGGCGCCGGATGATATGGCCCTCTTTCGTGTTGGTGGTGGTCGTAGCCCATGAACGCTTGGGTCCCGCAGCCCGGCGAAACGCGGCCTTGAAACGGGAATTATGGGCGCATTTTGGCTAACGGCGCGTTAACCCACGGGGCACACGCGCATCGAAGTGCGGGCTGATATCCGCGTTGTCAGGCCGCTTATCTCGTGAACGGGTAGGCGATGATGGCGAGGAGAATGCGCGCGGCGATGGTGAAGAACATGAACAGAAGCTGGCGCTCCTCGAGCAGCAGCTCGACCCAGATGTTGTACTTGGGATCGATGCCCGAGCTTGTGATGATGCTCTTCAAGTCGCGGGCCCAACCAAGCATCATCGACAGCGTCTCGGGCGAATTGTAGCCGACGAGCGCCAGCGCGAACGCGCCAAGGATCAACGATAGAAAAATCGTGCTGGTGCCGACCAGAAGACGCAGGAACATGCTCGCTCTTCCCCTCCCGCTCAGTTTTGTTTCGTCGCGCTCTCTGACGACGAACCGCGATCGACTTCGCCTTAAAATGCTCCCGTCGCGGACTTGACCCCGGCGCCCACCATCACAACATGTGTTTCAACATAACGAGGGCCGTTAAACGTAATTGCTGAGGGGTTCCGGCACAAGCTCCTGTTTTAAAGAGCGTGCTTCGCCAGCTGGCGTTGCACGCTGGCGGCCTACACGTGAGGATGGGCCTCCCGAAGGAGAGCGATGAAGCAAGACACAGTCGAGCGTTATTCCGACCCCGATATCGAGGCCTCCGTCGCCCGCATCGAGGCGATTTCGCGGCTGATGGACGACATGTTCGAGATTCCCGGAACCAACGTGCGCGTGGGCCTCGATGCGCTGATCGGGCTAGTGCCGGTGGTCGGCGACCTCATCTCTCAGGTCGTGTCGAGCTACATCATCTGGGAAGCGCGCCAGCTCGGCGTCTCGCGATTTACGATGGGACGGATGATCGCCAATTCGGCTGTCGACACCGTCGTCGGCCTGGTGCCGTTCGCAGGCGACGCGTTCGACGTCGCCTTCCGCGCCAACAGAAAAAACCTCGCGCTGCTCAAGGGGCATCTCGCAAAGCACGGACATGTCCGTCGTACCGAAAGCGCGGGGCCTATCATCGATGTCAGGGCTCGGCGCGTGGCGTAGGGCTCGCCCGATCCGAAGCGATCGTGGTCATTCCTGAGGCCGCTGATTCACGGCTCGGGGTTTTTTGCGCTGCCGATTCACGCCGCGGCCGATAGGGGCCGCGGCGACCGGAGCGCCTTTCTCACGCTGCCGATTCACGCCGCGGCCGATAGGGGCCGCGACGATCGGAGCGCCTTTCTCGCGCTGCCGATTCACGCCGCGGCCGATGGGGGCCGCGACGATCGGAGCGCCTTTCTCACGCTGCCGATTCACTCCGCGGCCGATAGGGGCCCGCGACGATCGGAGCGCCTTTCTCACGCTGCCGATTCACGCCCCGGCCGATGGGGGCCGCGACGAGCGGAGCGAGCATCACCAGCTTATCCAGGTGATGCCCACAGGCGACACTTGCAGTCGCAAGTTACGAAAACCCCTGTGTATTCATGCCCGTGCCCTGGTTCTCTGCCCCCGACTCAGAGAACAAGTTAATTTCTTATTAACAAGCATAACTGTCGCTGGTGTTGCGTAGGCAAACAGAGCCCAACAGGATCGCAATGCCTAGTCTTATCAAAGCTGTCGCTCTCCTCGTCACCCTCGTGTTTCTCGGCGGTTGCTGCCGCGACACGATCAGGGAAATGGGCGCGCTCAAGGACGTGACACAGCGTCCTCAGAAGCAGCGGAGTGCCAAGATCGATCGCGATCGGGACCGCGATACCAAGTCGGCACGCGTCGAACGCGACGATGATGATGACGATCGGGGCAAGATCGAAACGGGCTCGGTCAACAAGCCGGATTGCCAAGGCCAGCACATCGCTTATCAGGCGACCAAGGAATACCTGAAGAATTTCGGTCCCAAGCCGCCGGATGAACCGGGCGACAAGGGACCCTGCCGATAAGCGCTAAGTCTCAGGAAAGAATTCAAAACCGATAGCTGCCACGTGCCGCTATCGGTTTTTTTGTTTCGCAGGAAGGCCGTGGGCCTCAGCCGGCTTCGCGAAGCTCGCGAGCGGCGACGGTGGCGAGCAACGCGCGCCAGATCTCGACCATGGCCAAGCTGTCAAGCCCGCAATAGGTGAGCAGGTTCTTGCGCGCTTCCGCTGCTTCGGCCGGCTCCAGCTCGCCTGTAACGATGGCGTTCCAGGTTTCGCTCGCGGTCGCGCCCTCCTGGATCACAAGGCCCTTATAGGAGAGGCCCGGTACCAGCGCCGGCAACACCCACTTGATCGACGTCTTACCGCGGAAGCCTGGGTGCACGAGCATCTGGTCGGTGAACACATCCATGAGGTCGATCACGCGATCGTTGATGGCCGCGAGAGCCGGCTGTTCCGCCGGTAGGCGCTCGGCGAGCTTGGCGTTGATGCCTTTCTCGAACGGCTTGTTCCAGACGATGATCGAGCCCTCGGCCGGAAGTGCCGCCTTCAGCGCCGCGACGAACGGCGCGTCGGGACACGACGCTTCGGTGAACAAAAACTCGTGGTGAACCGCGTCTCCGCCGGGCGCCTCCACGACATGAAGCGAAAACTGGAACGGCACGTGGTTGAAAGGCCCGTAGCCAGCAAAGCGCGGCAGCGCGCAAGGGTAGGTTTCATAATCCAGGAATGCGATCGGATAGCGGATCTCGTCGAGGAAGGCCGCGAGCGGGTCCAATTCCACGGACGGACGGCGGCGTTTCGCGGCCGTGACCTGATTGCGCTGAGGAATGGTCAGTTCGAACTCGTCCGGGACATCGGTGATGGCGAGGATGCCGTCGTCGACGAGCGCCTTCAGCTTCTTCGGTGAAGCGCCGATGCGGGTCAGGTCGTGGACGCTGTAGTCGGGCACATTGGTGTTGATGTAGCTGAAGGTCGTGCACTGGCTGCTGCGGCCTTTGTAGATGCAGGTGCAGGGCGCCGCAGGTAGCGACGGAAGCTGCATGAGATCGTGCGCGGCGTCCATCTCGGCGCGAACCGCCGCCAGCAACGGCGTCACGCGGTCGGTGAAGTCTTCGCGCGTGAACAGGAGATTGAGGTCAAGCTTTCCGTCCGACACATATTCGCCGTTGAGACGCACCAGATGCAACCCGCCGAGCGGCACGCCGTTTTCCTGCAGCACCAGCGCCTGGAAAGCGATGTCGTGAGCGTAGAGGTCATCCTTGGCTTTTCGGTCTTCGCCGCTGGTCGAGGCCTTGACCTCGTAGAGATCGTAAGCGCCGGTTGCGGCGTTCCACGCCAAGATGTCACAGGCGGTGGTATAGCGATCGGTTTCGAAGACAGGCTGATAGATGACCGGTGCGCGCGCGGCGACGAGTTCGGCGGTGCCGACCGCATCGCCGCGGCGGACTAGAATACCGCCGGGAAACAGCTCACGCGCGCGCACGTCGACATCGTTGCCGACCTCGATAATGGCCTGCTCGAATACCGAGAGCGAAACGGCATGATAAATTTCGGGCTTATGGACCTTCACCCAGGCGTTGTGAGCACAGTCCCGATAGACGAGGTAGTTCGTCTTGCTGAGCTTTTTCATGTCGCTACCGGCCGCAAAACGCAGCCGCCCCCCATCTTGCTGCACTCTCGCGGCCCCTGGCTCGTCGTAACTCGCCCGGCCGGGCTTCGGCTGATAGGCTCGGGTCAGGCTTCATGTTTGCAGTTCAGAGACTGGCTTCATGCGCCAGATAGTCGGGCCAGATCGTCGGATGAGTGAAACCGAACCACCGCGTGGAACGTACAAAATGCCGTAAGGTCCGCCAAACCCAGATTGAGGTTTCTCCCGTGCTTATACGCAAAGCGCCCGACATTCCGGCCTCGGAGATTACTCCGCTCAGCATCTATCTACGGCGCCGGGATCTGCTCGCGGGAGGGGCTGCGCTGGCAGCCCTCGCGGCCGTTCCTTCGCGATCAGCCCGCGCCGCGCTGCTTGAAGCGAAGAAGAGCCCGTTTTCGACCAGCGAGACTCAGACCCGGCAGGCCGACGCCACGAGCTACAACAACTTCTATGAGTTCGGCACCGACAAAGCCGACCCTGCGGCCAATGCCGGCTCGCTAAAAATCGCGCCGTGGTCGGTCAAGATCGACGGTCTCGTCGCGAAGCCCGCGACGTATACGCTCGAAGACATTTTGAAACCCGTCACGCTGGAGGAGCGCATCTACCGGCTTCGCTGCGTCGAAGGCTGGTCGATGGTCATTCCGTGGATCGGCTTTCCGCTCGCGGAGCTTCTGGCCCGCGTGGAGCCGCTGGGCAGCGCGAAATACGTCGCGTTCGAAACGCTCGTGCGCCCCGACGAAATGCCCGGACAGCGCGGTCTGTTCCAGCCGTTGCCGTGGCCCTATCTCGAAGGGCTCCGGCTCGACGAAGCGATGCATCCGCTGACGATCCTCGCCACCGGCATGTATGGCGCGACGCTTCCGAACCAGAACGGCGCGCCACTGCGGCTCGTCGTGCCGTGGAAGTATGGCTTCAAGAGCATCAAATCGATCGTGCGGATCTCGCTTGTCGAAAAGCAGCCGCCAACGACGTGGCAAGCGCTGCAGGACCAAGAATACGGCTTCTATTCGAACGTGAACCCGGAGGTCGATCATCCGCGCTGGAGCCAGGCGACGGAACGGCGCATCGGCGAGGGCAGCGGCCTGTTCGCCAAGCGGCGGCCCACACTGATGTTCAACGGCTACGGGGATCAGGTCGCGCAACTCTATGCCGGCCTGGATCTTCGTGCCAATTTTTAAGACGATGAGCTGACTCTCATGGACATGAGCGTTCAAAATCGCAGGCCGATTTTGGCTTGGCCGGCGTGGCTCGGACCTGGAAGCTGGGGGCTTTACACGCTCGGCTTCATCCCGGCCGCGTGGACGTTCTATCTTGCTGTTTCAGACCAGCTCGGCGCCGATCCGCTGAAGGTGTTGGAACGGTCGCTCGGGCTTTGGGCGCTGCGGTTTCTTATCGTCGGCCTTGCCATCACGCCACTGCGGCGCCTCGGCGGGCCTAACCTCATCCGCTACCGGCGGACGGTCGGATTGCTCGCGTTCTTTTATGCGGTGCTGCACGTCGCCGTCTACGTGGGGCTCGATCAGGGGCTCGACCTCGCGCTCATCTTGAAGGATATCCTCAAGCGTCCCTACATTACTGTCGGGCTCGCGAGTTTTCTGATCCTTGTTCCACTGGCGGTGACGTCGAACGCGACGATGATCAAACGACTGGGAGGGGCCGCTTGGCAGAAGCTGCACCGATGGGTGTATCTGGCGGCTGCCGCGGCGGCGGTCCACTTCATCATGCTGGTCAAGGCGTGGCCGGCAGAGCCTTTCATTTATGCGGCGATTGTCGCGGGACTTTTGCTCTTCCGGGTCGCGGACCGCTTCCGCAAGCCGGCATTCAACAGGACTTCCACTTCCAAACGAGGACAATCATGACCGAAACAGAGGAGTACTGGCGCAAGAAGCTCTCTCCGGAGCAGTATCGTGTGCTGAGAGAAAAGGGCACCGAGCGGCCGTTTACCGGCGAGCATCTCGACAGCCACGCGACGGGTAAATTCGCGTGTGCGGCATGTGGCAATCAACTTTTTGCTTCGGATACGAAATTCGACTCCGGCACCGGCTGGCCGTCATTCGATCAGGCTTTGCCGGGCGCTGTCGCATATCACGACGACTCTTCGCATGGAATGGTGCGCACGGAAGTCACGTGCGCCAAGTGCGGCTCGCATCTCGGTCACGTGTTCGATGACGGCCCAACAGGAACCGGCAAGCGCTATTGCATCAACTCGGTGTGTCTCAACCTCGACAAAGGCTAAAACGCGCCGGATTTCCTGCGATTTCGGACATCAAACAGATGAGGCAGACCCCGCCGTGATGCGTATTTCAGCATCAGGGCGGGGCAGCACCTTTCGGCGCCTAACGTCCGCCAGGGTGGTGGCGGCCATCTGGTTGCTGAACGCATCAAAACGGGACAGGTTCCGCCGAGACATGCGAAAAATTAGGTAGATTCGCCAATGATGTAGCGCGCGATTTCTTCTTCCGGAATGCCTTCCTCACTCTCGACCCATCCTCGAACCGAAACACCGGCTTGATGAATGGTATCGGGATCACCCGATATCAGCGGGTGCCACCAGGCCAACCCGCGGCCTTCGTCCAATCGCCGATAGGCACAGCTTTCGGGAAGCCATTTGAGGCTTCGCACCTTCTTGAGGTCGATCTTCAAGCAGTCCGGCATCTTGGCAAAGCGGTTCTCATAATCCTTGCAGCGGCACGACGTCGTGTCGAGCAGGCTGCAGGAGAGCCGCGTGAAGAAAATGCTGCCGGTGTCCTCGTCCTCGATTTTCACGAGGCAGCACTGGCCGCATCCGTCGCAGAGGGCGTCCCACTCCTCGTGAGACATCTGATCGAGGCGCTTGGTTTCCCAGAACGGGCGGACCTCGTCTTCGGACCACACACCGGGATCGTTGCCGGCTCCGGGCATCTTCTTTTTCGGCTTGCGCGAGGCCGGCTTCGGGCTCGCAGTCGCACGCTTGCGCGTGCTTGCGGCGCTCGCTGGCTTGGCCTTGCTTTTGGCGCCTCTGCTCACTGCGTGGCCTCTCGCCCGTATTTCGTTCTATAGCTCACGGCCTCACCCAGATCTTCCGCCGCATACACCGCACGCCCCACCGAACGCGCGACGCAGTCTGCCGCGATGGAACCGATGCGCATGAGTGCCGTCAAGCGCTGGATCGCATCGGACGGCAGCTCGACCTTGCCGGTCGCGAGCGCGAAGATCGCGTCTCCGTCGACATGAGAGTGGATGGGGCGAACGGCGCGCGCGAGGCCGTCCTGCGCCATGATTGCGATGCGCTTGGCTTCAGCCTTGGTCAGCGCGGCGTTGGTGGCTATCAGCCCGATCGTCGTATTGCCGCCGGGGGTCATCGGCGCGATGTCGAAGCGACTGCCGGCGAACGGCTCAGTGGTCGAAACCGTCGCGGTGGCTGGCCATCCGAGCCCGCCGAACTCGCCGTCGATCTCGTAGGGCGCAGCCCAAAGATGCGCGGTGCCAGGGATCAGCGCCGAGCCGAACGCGTTGAGCGCGAGCAGAGCACCAACCTGAAGCGCGCCATCGATTGCGCTGGCCGATCCAAGCCCGCCTTTCAAATTGCCGACCATGGCGCCCATGCCGGCGCCTGCATTACCGAGTGCGAATTCCTTGGCCGCCCGTTCACAGGCTTGCATTCCCCATTCGCGGTAGGGCGGCGTTTCGCCCCAGTTCTTGTCGCCGCCGTTGGGGAGGTCGAAGAGAATCGCGCCAGGTACGACCGGAGACACTCGCGGTGTATCGGCCATGCGGAAACCGCGATCGCGCGCGCCGAGCCATGCCACTGCCCCGGACATCGCCTCGAGCCCATAGACCGAGCCGCCGGACAGCACGATGCCCTCCACTGCGTCGACGAGGCACGATGGATCGAGCGAATCAGTTTCGCGGGTGCCCGGCGCGCCACCGCGCACGTCGCAAGCTGCCACGCAGCGGGTTTCGGGCAGCACGACGGTCGTGCCGCTACGCACCGTCGTGCACTCCGCATTGCCTACGGAAATGCCGTCAACGTCGGTGATGAGGTTCAGTCGCCCAGGTCGGAGCGTCATGCGCACAGATCCTTTTTTGGGGTCTGGCGGATTGAATTGGTGCCCCTGGCCCGACTCGAACGGGCACGTCATTGCTGACAACAGATTTTGAGTCTGCCGCGTCTACCGATTCCGCCACAGAGGCTTGAGGCATTTCAGCCGTTTCGCCAACAGCGTCTACCTGGGCTCAGGCTAGCTTGCAAGCCTCGCGTTCGAGCCCTCACGGTCGGAATCGCCGCGCTTGCTGTGGCCGCCGGGCTACAGGAACAGGAGTTGAACAACCGTTTGCGGCCGTGCACACCGCCCGCTCGATGGCGCTTCAGGTTCGACTAGGGTACGAATCATTACTATCCGTATTGGGAAGAGTTCGGACCAGAAGCTTGCCCGGGGAGGCACTGTGGTTTCTCGATCGACCCGCCCTGAGAGCCCGCTTTCCGGATCGCGGCTTGCCACGCTCACGGCGGTGGGCCTTTTCGTATGGCTTGTGGGCGGGGGTACTGCGTCTGCAATCGAGGTTAAGGGTCCCGTTACGGTCGACAACCCCGCGACGCTCGGCAGCGACGACATCATCTTCGACGGCGGAACACTGCTGTTCAACGGCAGCGGAACGCTCGAAAACAACGTCGGCTTTTTCGGCGGCAAAACCAACACGCTCGCAGCGGCGGCCGGACAAATCATCGAATTCGGTCCGAGCTTCAGCGGAACATTCGTCGGCATCGACGACGGACGCACCACGATCTTCGGCTCTGCGACGGCGACCGGCACAATACTCCTCAACACGGACTACGCCTCCGCGCATCCCGATGCCCACATCATCGTGGCCGGCGGTACACTTGGCGGCGGGTTTGCGCTGACCTCTTTGCTGGCCAGTGCCGCTTCGACGACCGTCAGCGCCGGTGCCACGCTTGATTTCGGCAGCGACCCTGGCTACGTGCACAACCTCAAGGGCAGCGGCTCCGTCATTACCGGCGGGGATCTGGGGCTTCTGGTGGACGACGACTCGATTTCGGAGTTCTCCGGCACGATCAGCGGAGCCGGCAGCGTCTCGGTTCTGAACATGGGGTGGTCCCACGCCGGGGTGATCCTGTCGGGCAACAACACATATACCGGCGGAACCTACATCTGCTCGTGCACCACGCTGCAACTCGGCAATGGCGGCACGTCGGGCTCGATCGTCGGTGACGTGACGAACGGCGGAACGCTGGCGTTCAATCGCTCCGACATTTACGTGTTCACCGGCGCTATCGAAGACGATTTCTCGGATGCCGGCAATGTGGCGCAAATCGGATCGGGCACGACGGTGCTGACGGCCAACCACACCTACACCGGTGCGACGCTCGTGGCCGCGGGCAAGCTCATCGTGAACGGCTCGATCGCGGATTCGACTACCACGGTGTTCAAGGGCGCAACACTCGGCGGCACGGGTACGCTCGGCGATACCGACATCTTCTCCGGGGGCACGCACGCACCCGGCAACTCCATCGGAACGCAGACCGTCATCGGCCCCTATCTTCTGTCTTCCGGCGCGAACCTGGAAATCGAGATCGACCCGAGCTCGAGCGATCGCGTCGTCGTGCAGGGCACGGTCGGCCTCACCGGTTCGGTGCTGCACGTGATCGCGGGCAGCGGCAACTACGGAGCCGGCACGAGCTATACGATCATCGACAATGATGACGCGGACGCGGTGACCGGCGCGTTCGGCACGATTCGCAGCAACTTCGCCTTCTATACGCCGAGCGTGTCCTATACCGGCGGCGACGGCAACGACGTGGTGCTGACCTTCGCGCGCAACGGACTGACATTCGCGGATGTCGCGCGCGGGCCGAACCAGACCGGCGTCGCAAATGCACTCGATCAATTGCCGGGTAGCGATCCGCTCTATCTTGCGCTGCTCAACCAGAGCGCTGCGGGCGCGCAAAGCGCCTACGACATGTTTTCGGGCGATGTGCACGCGAGCCTTTCAGGGCTTCTCATTCAGGATAGTCATCAGCTGCGGAACGCGCTGCTATCGCGGCTCGGGCAGGCGTTTCATGCCAATGGAGCTGCAGGCTCGGCGCTCGGAAACGGTGGTCCGGTCACGGTGGCGGAGCTGGGTAGCGGGCGGATGGCGCTCGGCGCGGGAAGCGGCTCGGAGGAACATACGCCGGTCGCGCCAGTACGTGGCAGCGGGCTTGCGTTCTGGACGCTCGGCTATGGATCGTGGGGTGATTTCGCGAGCGACGGCACTGCGGGCAGCTTCGAACGGAAGCTCGGAGGGTTCGTCTCGGGCATGGACGTTGCTCTCGGCGGATCGTGGCGCGCGGGCCTAGCGACCGGATACGCGCAGTCCGATGCGTCGTTCGGCACACGGGCGGCCTCGGCAGACGTCGATGGCGTGCATCTCGCCGCCTATACCGGCGGCGCGTGGGGAGGCGTTTCGCTCAAAGCAGGTGCGGCCTGGACCTGGAACGAAATCGATACCGTTCGCGCCATTACTGCACTCGGCCTCAGCGAGCGGGCGGAAGCGAGCTACGACGGCAATACGGGGCAGATCTTTGGCGAAGCGGCCATTCCGCTCGCGGCCGGCAGGCTCGCCTATGAGCCGTTCGCCGGCCTTGCCTACGTTCATACCGACACCGACGGGTTCACCGAGACAGGATCCACGGTCGCTCTACGCTCGGGCGGGGCTGACGAGAACGTCACCTTCTCAACGCTCGGCGTCAGGACGGCCGTTGCGCTGGACAACGGGCCATATCCGGTCACCGCGCGCGCCACCTTTGCATGGCGTCACGCGTTCGATGCAACGGCGCCGGGGCTTGCGCTTTCCTTCGCCGCGACTGGGGCCAGCTTTGGCGTGCACGGCCTGCCGATCGCCGAAGACAGCGCGCTTATCGAAGCCGGGCTCGACATTGGCCTTGGCGGAGGCGCGTCGCTCGGCGTTTCCTACACGGGGCAGATTTCTGGCGACGCCGACGATCACGGCCTGACGGGCAGCCTGCTCTGGCAATTCTGACCCGCGGTCGCGGCTCAGCGCCTACTTCCAGGTGAACGTCACGCGGCCAGTACCGTGGATGTGCTCGGCGACCTCGACGCGATCTCCGACCTTCGGATCGGTCTTCTTCAGCGCCATGACGTGGGCCATGCGCCCGTCAACCAGCTTCACGTCGACGGCGAGACCTTCTTCGATGGCGATGCTCTTGGCGCCCACCAGCGGTCCCACGGCTTCGACCACGCCTGCGACGTGGCGCGTCTCGACGTTGGCGTCGAGGCCCGTCACCCACAGCCCGGCTGCAACACAGCCCAGGACGCCGACGCCGGCCGCGATCCATTTCAACCGCTCGACAAACAGTTGCCGATTGAGCCGGCGCCTTGTTTCGTCACGCATTTTTCTTGGTCCCTAGACGATCCAGCAGCGCAATCTGCACCGCCCCCGGCGCGAGGTCTTTGAAAAGACAGACGTTTCACGCTCCAGGCCGAGAGGGCCTGAAGCGATCGTGGTCTATATAGCGCCGGAGAAGCCGGATGCGAAGGCCGTTTGCGGGCTGCCGTTCCCCAAGATCCGTCGCGGCCGCTCAGGCGGCCTTTTCCTGGCCTTCGACGAGGCGGACGATGTCGGCCATGATGTCGTTGAGCTGGAAGTCCTTGGGCGTGTAGACGGCAGCGACGCCGAAGCTCTTGAGCTTCACCTCGTCCTCCGGCGGGATGATGCCGCCGACGACGACCGGGATATCGCCCAGGCCCTCCTTGCGCATCCGCTCCATCAGCTCCGAGACGAGCGGCACGTGCGAACCGGACAGGATCGACAGGCCGACGACGTGAGCGCTTTCATCTACGGCCGCGCGCACGATCTGCGCGGGCGTCAGGCGGATACCCTCGTAAACCACTTCCATGCCAACGTCGCGGGCGCGCACGGCGATCTGCTCGGCGCCGTTCGAATGGCCGTCGAGGCCGGGCTTGCCGACCAGGAATTTGATGCGGCGGCCGAGCTTCGTCGACAGCTCATCGACGGCGGCGCGAATGCCGTCCAACTGCCCGCCCGCCCGCTCGGGGGCGGCCTGGGCGACTCCGGTGGGCGCGCGATATTCGCCGAACACGCGGCGCAGCGTCGTGCCCCACTCGCCTGTGGTAATGCCTGCCTTGGCGCAGGCGATCGAGCTTTCCATGATGTTGCGGCCTTCCTTGGCCGCGCTCTCCAATTCGCCCAGTGCTTTCTCCACAGCCTTGGCATCACGCGCGGCGCGCCAAGCTTTCAAACGCCCGACCTGCTCGGCCTCTACTGCGGGATCGACGACCATGATCGCGCCCTCGCCCGCTGTCAGCGGCGACGGCTCGGTCTCGGTCCACTTGTTAACGCCGACAACGATGAGGTCAGCCGTCTCGATCTGGCCCACGCGCGACGAATTGCTCTCGACCAGGCGGCGCTTCATGTAATCGATGGCGGCCACTGCGCCGCCCATGCGCTCGATGGTGGCGAGCTCGGCACGAGCCTCTTCTTTCAGGGACTCGACCTTGCGCTTGATCTCTTCCGAGCCGTCGAAAATATCGCCGTACTCCAAGAGATCCGTCTCGTAGGCCACGATCTGCTGCATACGCAGCGACCACTGCTGATCCCACGGACGCGGCAGGCCCAACGCTTCGTTCCACGCCGGCAACTGAACGGCGCGCGCGCGTGCCTTCTTCGACAGCGTCACCGCCATCATTTCGAGCAGGATGCGATAGACGTTGTTCTCGGGCTGAGGCTCTGTGAGGCCGAGGCTGTTTACCTGCACGCCGTAGCGGAACATGCGGTTCTTGGGGTCGGTGACGCCGTAGCGCTCACGCGTGATCTCGTCCCAGAGCTCACCGAATGCCCGCATTTTGCAGATCTCGGTGATGAAGCGCATACCGGCGTTCACGAAGAACGAGACGCGACCGACGACGGTGCCGAAATCCTTGTCCGGCACCTCGCCCGAGGCCTTCACCGTATCGAGGACCGCGATGGCGGTCGCAAGCGCGTAGCTGAGTTCCTGTACCGGCGTCGCACCCGCTTCCTGCAAGTGATAGGAGCAGACGTTGGTCGGGTTCCACTTCGGCACCTCCTTGTAGGAGAAGACGATGGTGTCCTTGATGAGCCGCAGCGATGGCTCGGGCGGGAACACATAGGTGCCGCGCGACAAGTATTCCTTGATGATGTCGTTCTGGATGGTGCCGGTGAGCTTGGTGCGCGGTGCCCCGGTCGCGTCGGCCGTGGCGATGTAGAGCGACAGCAACCACGCCGCCGTGGCGTTGATGGTCATCGACGTGTTCATCTGGTCGAGCGGAATGCCGTCGAGCAGAGTCATCATGTCGCCTAGGTGCGAGACGGGCACGCCAACCTTGCCGACCTCACCCCTCGCAAGCTCATTGTCGCTGTCGTAACCAGTCTGCGTCGGCAGGTCGAAGGCAATCGAAAGACCTGTCTGCCCCTTGGCGAGGTTGTTCCGGTAGAGCTCATTCGACTTGGCGACGTTCGAGTGGCCCGCATAGGTGCGAAACAGCCAGGGCTTATCCCGAACCGCCGCCTTGCCAGCCGATCCACTGCCCGCTTTGTCAGACATTCTCAAACCCTCGCCCGCATTCACAATTCCCCATAGCGTACCGGCCGCCGTGTGCAAGGCAAAAGTCTAATTCGTCACGGGGATGGGCGCTTCTCAGGCGCGGACGCGGCCAGGATCGTTGGTCAAGGGCTTGCGAATACGGGTGACGGCCTCGACGAGGCGGGTCAGGAACAGCATGACGAACAGCATCACAACCATGCCGGCAACGGATGCGGCCACCGTGTGGGCGCTCTTTTCCGCGCTCAGGACAAACCCCAGCTCTCTCAAGATGTAGATGCCGACGAGGCCGCCCCAGAACATGGCCGGGGCGAAAACCCAGGACAGGCCCTTCACCGGCAACATGGCGCGCATGACGGCAAAAACCAGCGCAGTGAGGCCGGCGACGATCCAGTAGCTCATGGTGTCGGCCGCCGCGATGTCGGACAACACCTTGAAAATTACCTCATGGCTCATGAAATGCCCCGCTCGCTCGGAAACTAAACAGCCGTCAAAATCTGGAATTCTGGGCCTTTAGTCTTAGCGATTGCTGATTAACTCTTCGTTTGGGGGAGCAAGCGCCCGGCGAAGGGCTGCGGCATCTTTTGGGGGTCGGCGGGGCATTATTAAGGGGGGATGCGAATGTCGCTCTGACAAACCCTTTATTGCGGCGCCAAAAAGTGCTTGAAACGAGGCGAACGGCACGGAAGGGCGCCTACGCGCAGTATCCTCCGGCCAATTCAGGGGCCATGCACAGCACGCCGGATCGACGGGACGGCGCGTGAATGGTCTGCGGGACATTACCTTCTGCGTCAGGGAGAGACGAGAGCATGTCGAGCCAAAGCGCCGCGACCAAAGCCAGCACCGAAGCTGCTTCGGTTGGGGTGAAAAAAGACCTCTACGAGATCGGCGAGATTCCGCCGCTCGGTCACGTTCCGAAGAACATGTACGCGTGGGCGATCCGCAAGGAGCGCCAGGGCGAGCCCGACAAGGCCATGCAGGTCGAGGTCGTGCCGACTTGGGAGCTCGACAGCCACGACGTGCTCGTCCTCGTGATGGCCGCCGGCGTCAACTACAACGGCGTCTGGGCCTCGCTCGGCACGCCCATCTCGATGTTCGACGTCCACAAGCAGCCGTACCACATCGCAGGGTCGGACGCGTCCGGCATCGTGTGGGCCGTCGGCTCCAAGGTGAAGCGCTGGAAGGTCGGCGACGAAGTCGTCATCCATTGCAACCAGGATGACGGTGACGACGAGGAGTGCAACGGCGGCGATCCCATGTTCTCGCCCTCGCAGCGCATCTGGGGCTACGAGACGCCGGACGGCAGCTTTGCGCAGTTCTGCCGCGTGCAGGATCGTCAGCTGCTCGAGCGCCCGAAGCATCTCACGTGGGAAGAGGCGGCTTGCTACACGCTGACCCTCGCCACCGCTTACCGTATGCTGTTCGGTCATCGTCCGCACGTGCTTCGCCCGGGCCACAACGTGCTCGTCTGGGGTGCCGCGGGCGGCCTCGGCGCTTTCGCCGTACAGCTCTGTGCCACATCCGGCGCCAACGCCATCGGCGTGGTGTCGGATGACGACAAGCGCGATTTCGTCATGCAGCTGGGTGCCAAAGGCGTCATCAACCGCAAGGGCTTCAATTGCTGGGGCCAGCTGCCGAAGGTGAACTCGCCGGAATACAACACCTGGCTGAAGGAGATGCGCAACTTCGGCAAGGCGATCTGGGACATCACCGGCAAGGGCGTCAACGTCGACTGCGTGTTCGAGCATCCCGGCGAGACGACGATCCCGGTCTCTGTGCAGGTCGTGAAGCGCGGCGGCATGGTCGTCATTTGCGCCGGCACCACCGGCTACAACCTGACCATGGACGCGCGCTATCTCTGGATGCACCAGAAGCGCGTGCAGGGTTCGCACTTCGCAAACCTGCAGCAGGCGAGCCAAGCCAACAAGCTCGTCGTCGAGCGGCGTATCGATCCGTGCATGTCGGAAGTGTTTTCGTGGGCGCAGATCCCCAAGGCCCATATGCGCATGCTGAGAAACGAGCATAAGCCGGGCAACATGGCGGTGCTGGTTTCGGCACCGACGACTGGGTTGCGCACCGTGGAGGACGTGATCGAGGCCAGCCAGGCACGCCACGGCTAGCTCGGGCAGCAGTCAGAAAGTTTGAGGCGCGGCAGTTTCTGTCGCGCCTTTTTCTTTTTAAGCCGCGGTCGGAACCGGCGCTGACGAGGACAGACCATCGCGCGTCTCGGGCATGGCGACGATATAGACCACGAGCCCTAGCGCAGCCACAAACGCCAGCGCAAGAAACGCGGCGTCATAGCCCGCGTTCACGACGATCAAGCCTGCGAAAGATGTGCTGAGAGCCGCGCCAATGCCGGTTGCCGTTCCGATCGCACCGAGGCTGACGTTGAAGTGTCCGGTTCCGCGCGTGAGGTCGGCCACGACGATCGGGAACAATGCGCCGAATATGCCGGCACCCACCCCGTCAAGAAGCTGCACGCCGACAATCCAGTACGGGCTGTCAGAAAGCGGGTAGAGCATGCCTCGCACTGCCAACACAGCGAATGCCGCCAAGAACAGCGGTTTGCTGCCCCACGTGTTCGCCTTCGCGCCCGCGATCAGAGCGACCGGGACCATAATAAGCTGCGCAGCGACGATACACGCAGACATCAACGACGTGCCGAGCGCCGCGTTGCCGAGCGCAAGTTTCTGGCCGGCAAGTGGCAACATCGCCGCATTGGAGAAATGAAAGAGCACAATGCAGGCCGAAAAAATGAGCAAAGGCCGACAAGTAAGCAGTACGCGCCATCCCGACGGAGGCGCTAGCGCATGGTCTTTCTGGACGTCTTTCTGCAAACCACGCGCGACATCGTGATCGATCGCGGCTTCGGGAATGCTCCAGGTCGCGACAACGCTGGCAACCGCCATAAGCGCCATGAGCCAAAATACGACGACCGGGCCATACCAGTAGGCGGATATCGCGGCGAGTGTGGCCGCGAATGCGTTACCGGCATGGTTGAAGCCCTCATTGCGTCCGACGCGCGCGGCGAACGCCTTCGGCCCCACGATGCCAAGCGTGATAGCAGAGATAGCAGGCGCGAAAATCGCGCCTGCTGCGCCCGCGATCGCTTGCGTACCGGCAATAAGAATCTGGTTCGAAATAAAGGGCAGCGCAACGCATGTTGCGGTGACGAGAAGCGCCGAGACAATGACGAGCGCGCGCTTTGCTTTGGTCCCGTCGACTAGCGCTCCCGCGGGTGTCTGAGTGACGATCCCGGCGATGCCGGCAATTGTCATGACTACGCCGATCGAGGCTTCGTCCCACTTCTGGACCGTGAGGAGATAAATCGCGAGGTACGGCCCCAGTCCGTCCCGCACGTCGGCCAGGAAGAAATTCAACGCATCGAGAGGCCGACTGGAGGAAGCAGCTTGTCTCGATGCGTTCACCATCGTTAGCCTAGTGGTCCCTTGAAAATAAAGAATGCGCCCGTCGCGATCAGCACAAAGCCGACGGCATGGTTCAGCGTGAGAGGCTCTTTCAAAAAGAGCACCGAGAACCCTGCAAATACGAGGAGGGTGATGACCTCCTGCATCGTCTTGAGTTCGGCGGCAGAGTAGACTTCGTGACCCAGCCTATTGGCGGGGACCGCGAAGCAGTACTCCGCGAGCGCAATGAACCAGCTCGCAAGGATGACAATCCAAAGGGGCTTATCGGTGAATTTCAGGTGCCCATACCAGGCGAACGTCATGAAGACGTTCGACACTGCGAGCAGCACGATCGGCGTAATAGATGGATTCATGGTTGAGCGGGCGATTGTTAAACCTTGAGAGACTCGGACATCGCCCGATCCCCAGCCCAACCCGCAGACCATAATCGGGTTCCGCAGATCACAACGAATTAATGAAGTGACGCAGCAGGCAGGGGAGATACCGAAAAGCGCGGCGGGACAACGCTCGCGTGCTTTTTATTTCGGCGTGGTGAGCAGCCGGTCCCAGTGGATGTTGTCGAACGCATGTACCGGGGAGGTTGTGTCGCGCAGCTCGCCGTTGGAGAAGTAAATGATCGAGGCGCGCGCAAAAATGTTCTCGGCGGGAATAATCCCGACCTGTTCTGCTGACCGACTATCCATTGAGTTGTCTCGGTTGTCGCCCATCACGAAGTAATGGCCCGGCGCTACCTTGAACGGGCCTACGTTGTCGTAGGCGCCGTCCGGTTCCATCTCGACAACGACGATCTTTCTGCCTTCGGGCAACGTTTCCTCAAAAGACGGGATCGTGTAAGCGCGACCGCTGCCGGTCTCTACAGTGACGTCTCCGATTGGACGCTTCGGCACCGGTACGCCGTTGATTTGCACCACGCCGTGTTGCACCAGGATCTCGTCACCCGGCAGCCCGATGATACGCTTGACGTAATCGACATTCCGGTCGGTCGGCAGCTTGAAAGCGACGATATCGCCGCGCTGAGGTGCCGCTGCGCCGAGGCGGCCCTCGAAGCCCGCGTCGAACGGGAACGAGTAGCGGCTCAATCCGTAGCTGCGCTTGTCGGCGAAAAAGTTATCGCCGACGCGTAGGGTCGGCTCCATTGAACTCGACGGGACCGAGAACGGCTGGAACAGAAAGATCCTGATCGCGGCCGCAACAGCCAGGATTGCCAGTATCGAGGCCACGACGCTTACCGTGGCACGCAGGATGCCGAAACTCTGCACCGCGCCGACGGTGCGGATTCTCAGGAAAATCCCCCACAGCGGCAGAAGCGCGGCGACCACCGCCACTGTGAGAAGGACGGGATTGTCCACACCATCCGGTGCCGCGAACGCGAGCAGAAAGTCCTGCCTGAAGACAGCGATCCCTCCCAACATGATCAGCAAGGCCGCGATGTTCGGCAACGCGGCCCAGGCAATGGCGGTGCGCAACGTTCTCTGACTTGCAGAGCCTCCGAGCGGACGGCCGATCCAGGATAAGACGGCCCCGTCGACGTAAAGCGCGAGCAGACCAGCCAGAGGGCCAACCAGAAACGCGAAGGCGACAACGGCAAACCAATGGAGATTGGGGATCAGAGCGGCGAAGCCGATGAGCGTCGCAACCCCCATCAATGCGGCCAGCACCAGCGTGTAGGATTTGCCCGCGCGCTGCACGACCGTGTTGATCGCCGCCTGCGGCTTCCACCAGATCGCCGTCCAAGGATTCACTATCGCGACAGGCTGTGCCTCGGCATCCATGCGGTGTCCTTCACGAGCGCATCAATCCGTATCGGCGCAGCTATTTCTTGCGCACGAGGTCGGCGCAACCAGCCGTCGCGTCCTCGCCGGACTCGACGTAGCACGCACCGATCCGATCTGGACCCAGAATGCGACCGTGATTGTAGCCTTTGCTGTTCGAGGCGACCCAGGTGAAGGAAATGTTGTCCGGATAGATCACGCCGAAGAAATTCTTGGTGCCATCGGGATAGGTGAAAGTGCCGCGAAACCGGCGGTCCTGCTGCTCGGTAATCTGGACAGTCTTCTCGCCCCAGACCTTGTATCCCTTCTTGTCGGATACGGTCCGGTTCTCGCCCACCCAGGTCCCGACGAGGTTGGGAATGTCCTTGTCGTCTTGAGCAGATGCGGGGTGCGCTGCGCCGGCCAAAAGCAGGAGTGCTGCGCAGGATGCTTTTGATGCGCGGATTGCCGGTCGTGAGCCTTGCGTGGTCGAGCGTATGAACATCGTCGTCTCCGTCCCTGCCCTGTCCAAGGAACGGCGCACCCGCATCCCGGATCAGTGGTTGCCGTTGGTGAGTTTCTTCAATTCCATAATACCGCGGTTCAACTCGGCGCCGAGGAGGATGATGATCGCCGTCACCTGGAAGAAGATCATCGCCACCATCAGCTGCGACAGGCCGGCGTAGAAGCGCGCATAGTTGCTGATCGAAAGATAGTAGGAATAGAAGCCGGCGATCACGAGCCACAGCACGACAGACAAGGCGACACCCGGCCAGACGTCGGCGAGACGCCGCTTGCCGGCCGCGAGCCAGAGATGGAACGCAAGAAGCTGTGTGCCGATGACCGCCGCGCCGAGCATGTAGCGCACGGCCGGGGCCAGCCAGGTGGAATCGAGGAGCGACCGGATCAAGGACGGTTCCACCCAGGAGGGGCCGAATTGGGCGGCGAACGCGGGACCGACCACAACTGCCCAGGTCAGCACGAGCATCGAAGCGCCGCTGATCAGGACGAGCAGCATACTGAGCCCGAGACAAACCGGATAGGAGCGGGTCTCGACCACGCGATAGGCGCCGTTGAGCGCGGCCCGCAGCGTCTCGACCGCGCTCGTCGCGAAGAACAGCGCGAGGAAGCCGCCGAAGGTCAGAAGATCGATGCGGGTCTGGCCCATAATGGCGTCGACCTGCGGCGCCAGCGCCTGAGCCACGGCCTGCGGCAAGTTGTGGAACAGCTGCGAGACGGCTTCCGCCGCCAGTTCCCGGCCACCGAACAGGCCCGCCAAGCCGCCGAGGAAAATGCAGAAGGGAAACAGCGATACCACGAACGCGAACGCCACCGCGCTCGCCATGGCGAAGCCCGAGTGCTCGTAAAGCCGGAAAATGGCAGACAGTAACGTGCGGTAACGCTTCATTGGCGGGCAGTCTGGCGGCAGTTTATGCGAATGTCGAGGCGGACCGTAGTCGATCGACTATGCCGAGGTCCATGCCTTACGCGCAACGCGCGACACCAAATGCCCCCCGTTGATTAACGATTGGGCCGAGCCGGCGGGAAACGCGCCCGCTCACCTCGCGCCCCCCGTGCGTTGCTGTCGCTGGGGCGCGAGTTTGTCTTGACGGCAGGGCTCGGAAATTTGCAGATGGCGTCCTGAAATAGCGGGCCCTAAAGGGGGCCAAGGGACGAGGAGCCAACCTGGCTCCGGTGTCCCCAACGCGTGGGTCAGGGAGGAGCCGAATTCATGTCGACTGTTGAGCTCAAGTCAGGGAACGACCTTCTCGCGGCAGGCCCAGAACGCCTGATCGCCAGAACCGCCGAGGTCGTCGAGGCCGCCGATGTCGTGCTCGGCCTCGCCAAGACCGGCGTGCGTGCCCGGATCAAGGAGGTCGGCGGCGTCGACGAAGCCCAACACGTGGCGCATGGCCTGGCCTGGCTCGCAACCACCGTAGAAGCGCTTCGGCAGATGAACCTGTGGGCCGCGCGGCTCCAGGCGGAAGGCGCGTTCGGCGAGTTCGAACAGCTGCTCTTGATCGCCGCTTTCGGCGAGTACGGCGCGCAGATCGCCGGCGGCATTCCTATGAGCCAGCTCGAAATCATCCGCCCCGAAGCGCTTGGCGTCTCGAAGGCCGAGATCCGCAAGTACGAGGATGCGGTTGCCGACGTCGTCGCGGCCGGCGGTTCCGAGAGCGTGAAGGCGAAGCTGGCCAAGCTGATCGAGCACGCGCAAGGAGCGACCACGTTCGGTAATTCCGGCCTCGATGAGACGATGGCCGCGATCCACGAGCAGATGCGCAGCTTCTCGGAAGCCGAGGTGGTGCCGCACGCGCACGAATGGCATCTCGCGAATGAATACATTCCGATCGAGATCATCCAGAAGGTTGCGGAACTCGGCGTGTTCGGGCTCACGCTGCCGGAGGAGTACGGCGGCCTCGGGCTCGGCAAGCTCGCGATGTGCGTCGTGTCGGAAGAGCTGTCGCGCGGATATATCGGCGTCGGCTCGCTTGGCACGCGCGCCGAGATCGCGGGCGAACTGATCCTGCACAACGGCACACCCGAGCAGAAGGAAAAGTATCTGCCGAAGATCGCGACCGGCGAGATCCTGCCGACCGCCGTCTTTACCGAGCCGAACACGGGCTCGGATCTGGCCTCGCTCAAGACGCGCGCGGTTCGCGACGGCAACGTCTACAAGATCACCGGCCAGAAGACCTGGATTACGCATCCCGTGCGCGCCGACATCATGACCGTGCTGACGCGCACCAATCCGGACGAGAAGGGCTACAAGGGCCTTTCGATGCTGCTCGCCGAAAAGCCGCGTGGCAACGACGACGAGCCGTTCCCCGCTAAGGGTATGACCGGCGGCGAGATCGAGGTTCTCGGCTATCGCGGCATGAAGGAGTACGACATTTCCTTCGACGGGTTCGAGGTGCCGGCCGAAAACCTGCTCGGCGGCGTCGAGGGGCAGGGCTTCAAGCAGCTCATGAACACGTTCGAGGGCGCGCGCATCCAGACCGCCGCCCGCGCCGTCGGCGTTGCACAGTGCGCGATGGATCTCGCACTCAAGTACGGCCTAGAACGCGTGCAGTTCGGCAAGCCGATCTACTCGTTCCCGCGCGTTTACAACAAGGTCGTCATGATGGCGGTCGAAACGATGATCGCACGTCAGCTCTCTTATTTCGCCGCGCGCGAAAAAGACGAGGGGCATCGCTGCGACCTCGAAGCCGGCATGGCCAAGCTGCTCGGCGCGCGTGTTGCCTGGGCCAACGCCGACAACGCGCTGCAGATCCACGGCGGTAACGGCTTCGCGCTCGAATATCCGGTCTCCCGCGTACTGTGCGACGCGCGCATCCTGAACATCTTCGAGGGTGCGGCCGAGATCCAGGCGCAGGTCATCGCCCGCCGCCTGCTCGAAGAGAAAGCCTGATCTGGCTTAGCGGGGCTTAGTTCCATAAGGGGTCAGATCCTTGGATCTGGCCCCTTTTCATTGCCGGCGCACCTCGCAGCAAGACCTCCCAAACAGTTGATTTTCTTTTGCCTAAGGGGTGCTTAGTGTCGCGATCCTCGGTTGCACGCCAGCTTTCCGTTCCATCCCGACAAGCAAGGAAATTTCCGCCAATGCGTCGCCTCCTTCTCAGTCTCGCGGTCGCCCTGCCGATTGCCGCTGCCTCTGCCGTCGCTCAGGACATTCCCGGCAAGGATGCGTTCGAGGCGGGCTCGGGACGTATTTGGTTCTCAGGCTGCCAATACGAAGCGGACCGTTACGTCACATGCAAAAACGCAGCGCCGGGCGTTCTCGAAGCGATCGCAAATCCTGGCGACGGCACGCCGGGCCTCGCGCTGCAAACCTACGTGAGCGATGTCTTCATCGAGAAAGGTTGCGCCTTCGAAGCTCCACCCGAAAGCTTCCGGGTCAATGGTGTGTTTCTGTCCTTCGATTCGAAAGCCGCGAGCCAGATCCGCTGCAAGGGCAAGCCCTCGAAGCTCGTTTTCGGGCCCGACGCCATCACCCTCCTCGACACGCTTTACTTCCTATCCGGCGATCCGCCGCAATGAGCGAGGTTCGATAGGACCAGAAGCGGCTTCCAATTTTCATGAAGCCGGCTATTGATCGGCCGATGACGCAGAAATCCATTCTCATCACGGGGTGCTCATCCGGCATCGGGCTTGCCTCCGCCCGCCTGCTTCGCGGTCGTGGCTGGCGCGTGCTCGCGACTGCACGCACCGAGCCGGATGCCGCGCGGCTGGTTCACGAGGTCGGCGTGGAAGCGCTTCACCTCGATCTCGCCGATCCCAAGTCGATCGCTGCCTGCGCCGAGGAAGCCCTGCGGCTGACCAATGGTCAGCTCGACGCCGTTTTCAACAACGGCGCCTACGGGCAAGTGGGCGCGGTCGAGGATCTCCCGCCCGAGGTCCTCCGCCGGCAACTCGAAGTGAACGTGATCGGCACACACGATCTCACCCGGCGGCTCATTCCCTCGATGCGCTCCAATGGCCACGGGCGCATCGTGCAATGCTCCTCGGTGCTCGGATTCGTGTCAGTGCCTTATCGCGGCGCTTACTGCGCCTCGAAGTATGCGCTCGAAGCGCTGAGCGATGCGATGCGCCACGAGCTCCGTGGAACCGGCATTCATATCTCGATCATCGAGCCGGGACCGATCCGGACGCGCTTCGTCGAGCACGCACTCGCGAACTTCCGCGCGACCGTCGACATCGACGGCTCGGCTCACCGTGACACCTATCGCGCGCGCCTCGCGGCGATGGAGCAAGGCGGAAAGTCTGCCTTCAAGCTCGAGCCGGAGGCGGTTGCCTGGAAGCTCGTCCATGCGGTCGAAAGCGCGAAACCCAAGCGCCGCTACATGGTGACGGTGCCGACCTATTTGGCCGCCGCCGGGCGACGGTTATTTCCGGCCCCACTTGCGGATTGGCTCGCTCAGCGCATCTGAAGGCGCACCACGCGCTGGACGGATCCTTCAAGCTCGGTCGATGGGAACCGCATCTGTCGCCGCATCCAGACAAGGCCGCAACGGCTCCGAGTAAGCAGTCGGTAATAGCCGGTTCACCATTCTTCAATCTTCGAAAGCTATCGTGTGTTCACTGACTTTCGCGAGGTGCCTATTTGCGAGGCACCTTGAGCCACGCCTTGTTATGAACGCCGGGTTGGTTGCCAATGACTTTTCTTAGTTCGATCACCAGCAGAATTATGAGCGCCGGGCGCGGTGCGGATAAGAAATTCGAGGATCTCCGCAACTTCGTACGCGTTCCGCAGCGGATGCGCAGCGGTTACCTGTGGCACGACAAGCTGATCTATCCGCGCCCCTGCATGATCAAGGATATGTCCGTTTCCGGCGCGCGCGTCGAAATCGTCGGCGATCCGGTCAAGCTTAGCCTTCTCGCCGACGGCGTGAAGCTTTACCTCGAGACCGAAAAGCATGAGATCATGACCAGCGTTCGGTGGGCCAAGGGAATGCAGCTCGGCCTGCGCTTCGAAGGCCGCCCGCGTCCGCCGTCCCGGAAGTACAAATAGTCGGCACTTCGAAACCGCGCGTCGTCAGGCCTTCTCCACCCTCATTTCGGGCCGGAAGGTTTTCGTGCGCTTACATTTCCGTATGGTCGACCGCGCTCATCTTGTCGGGACCCGCGCAAGCCAACACGTATGATCGCATCGGCGACGGATACGCACCCGCCCTCGACATCGAGGCGCTCGGGCGCCCTTTCCGTTGATGCCCTCTCCACAATCGGCTTTCGCCAAGGAGATGCAGCCATGATCCGTTCATTCAAGACGATTGCCCAAAACGTCTCGTTTGCCGCCCTGCTCTTGGGGGCAGCTTCGCTTTCTGCCAATGCGACCTATCTCGGCTACGGCAACGGCGATCCCGGAAATTGGGATCTCTGGACTGAGCAAAATAATGGGATCAATCCGGACGCCGAAGCACCTCCGCAGATGCGGAAGCCGACGCATCACCGCCATGCTGCGGCGATCCACCATCACGTCCATGCGCGTCACCACGGTTATCGCGCGCCGCAGCTACCAGGCGACTTGCCATAGAGCGGCAGTCCAGATGCTCTAGTTCGCGAAGCGGAAGTGCATGATGTCGCCGTCCTTGACGACGTATTCCTTGCCTTCGAGGCGCATCTTGCCGGCTTCCTTGGCACCGACCTCACCGTTACCTGCCACGTAATCCTCGTAGGCGATGGTTTCGGCGCGAATGAAGCCCTTCTCGAAATCCGTATGAATGACGCCGGCCGCCTGCGGAGCCTTGGTGCCGCGCGAAATGGTCCAGGCGCGCGCTTCCTTCGGGCCGATGGTGAAGTAGGTCACGAGATCGAGCAGCTGATAGCCGGCGCGGATCAGACGGTTCAGGCCCGGCTCGGCGAGGCCCATCTCGGCCAGGAATTCGGCGCGATCGTCGGCCGGGAGTCCAGCGAACTCCGCCTCGATCTTGGCCGAGATGATAACCGAGACCGCACCTTCCGCCTTGGCACGCTCTTGCACCTTCGCAGAGTGGGCGTTGCCGTTGGCGGCGGATGATTCCTCGACATTGCAAACGTAGACGACGGGCTTGGCGGTCATCAGCTGGAGTCCGGCAAACAGGGCCCGCTCCTCAGCCGTGACGTCGGCCACGCGGGCGGGCTTGCCTTCGCGCAATGGGGCGAGCGCCTTCTCCATCACCGCGAGCAGAGCCTTGGCTTCCTTGTCGCCGCTCTTTGCCTTCTTCTCGGTCGCGCTGATCCGCTTCTCGAGGCTTTCCATGTCGGCGAGCATCAGCTCGGTCTCGACCACCTCGGCATCGGCGAGCGGATCGATGCGGTTCTCGACGTGCGTGATGTCGTCGTCCTCGAAGCAGCGCAGCACATAGGCCACCGCGTCGACCTCTCGGATGTGGGAGAGAAACTTGTTGCCCAGGCCTTCGCCTTTCGAGGCGCCGCGCACGAGGCCTGCGATATCGACGAAGGTGAGGCGCGTCGGAATGATCTGGCCCGACTTGGCGATGGCGGCGAGCTTATCGAGCCGCTCGTCCGGCACGCCGACCTCGCCCACGTTGGGCTCGATGGTGCAAAACGGGTAGTTCGCCGCTTCGGCGGCGGCCGTCTGCGTCAGCGCATTGAAGAGGGTCGACTTGCCGACGTTCGGCAGGCCTACGATGCCGCACTTAAAACCCATGGAGACCTCGAAAGCGATTTAGTTGGCCCGACGTTTCACGCGCAAGGCTGGTAAGGCCTCGCGCGATCGTGGACCGCTTCTGGTCCGACGATTCACGCGCAAGGCTGGTAAGGCCTCGCGCGATCGTGGACCGTATTCAAGGCTCGCCCTACACCGACCAGGGGTGCCGATCAATCCCAAAGGGGCGAAAGGGCAGAGGTGTCGCGGCACCTCTGCCCCAAAACTCCGAGTGTTAACGGATTAGGCAGCTCAAAATCGGTCGTTGGCAACAGACGATTACTCGTCCGCCGACATGAACTCTTCCGACGCGGTCAACAGGCCGACATTGGGATGAGAGCCGCAGTATTCGCCGATCTTCTCCATGGCGGAGACGAATTCTTCGGTATCAAAGATCTTGGATTCCGTGTCGGAGGCGTGCCAGCCGGCGATCCACATCAGGATGAAGCCGAGCCCTTCCTCTTCGTCCTTGCTGGACTTCACCGCGGCTTCGCAGGTCATGGTGGCGAGATCGATCGCTTCCGCGCCTTGAGCGGTGGAATTCTCGCCGAGCACCTTGCCGGCGACCGTCAACACTCCGACTTTGGGCTTGGCCTTGCAGCCTTCCAGCACCTTCTCGAAATCCTTGCCGAGCGCGTTGAAATCCACGACCGATCCTTGCTCGTCGGTGGTGGAGTAGCCGGCGATCCAGTAGAGGATGCCGCCCATGCCCGACTTGTCGTTTTCGGTGCCGGAATCGATGGCAGAGATGAGCTGTCCGCATGTCACTGTCGAGATGTCGACCTTGTCGGCAAGCGCCGAGGTGCTCAGGCCTCCGGCCTGCAACAGTGCGATGGCAACGATGGAAAATAAGCGCCGCATATCTGATCCCCCGCTTCAGCCCTAAAGGCATGAGCGCGTGATCGCACGCGCCCGGCCGCTCCAATTCTCCTAGGACGGATCGCTTTTCCGAGCCTGACCAGTTTCGACGAGGTCAGATTAAGCGCTTGGATCGTCAGCGAACTTTTGTCAGCTCGAAGACGGAGTAGCTGGCCGGGCTCGGCAGCTTTTCCTTGCCGGTCATCGCATCGGCGAGGGCTTCGCCCAAGTTGGCCTCGGGCTCCAGCTCCTTGACGGCGATGACCATGAAGGGTCGCTGCCAGTTGGTCGCCGAGCCCGCGTCCTCGGCAGGGCGCTTGCCGCTGTACTGACCCAGATTCAAAGTGGAGACGGGGATGGACGCACCGATGGCCGCAGAGACAAGCTCGGCCGTGCGGGCAGCGCGCCGCGCCGCGCGGGCTCTTTCCTGGGCAGCATCGCCTTCCTGCGAAGCCGTGCCGACGGCGATGATCTCGCGGGCACTCGCGAGGCCGTCTCGCACCTCCTGATCGAGCACATCGCCGGTCAACTCCGCGCCCGAAATGGTCCTGCCATCCTTTTCCAATTCCTCGGCGCTGCCGCGCACCCAGAGAAACTGCTTCTTGGCGACGACGACATCGAACGTGCCGCGCCGGCCGGCCTTGTCACGCCCTTCGATCTCGAAAATCAACGTGCCCTTGGTTTGACGCACAGGCTCCGGCGCCACGAGAGGTGCAACCTCTGTCGGCACGTAGGGCGCGGCATAGGGATCGACGACGGCGTTGTGGACCACGACGGCGGTGGTGGTCAGGACCGCGGTGGTACCGAGCGCAGCCACGGCGCCAGCCTTGGTTTGCAGAAACGCCGAGATCCAGTTGTACCAGTCCTGCCAATTGCGAATGCGATCGAACCACTTGTAGGTGCTCCAGGCGCGGCGGGCATTCTTGGATTTCTGGAACTGCTGCTTGAGCTTGTCAGATCCCAACGGCATCCGGCGCCTCCCCCATTCTTGTTCTCTCGCGAACCAAGACTAGCGCAATTTCCACTCAGAAAAGAGACGAGCTTCCGTAGCGCGAGATCATTCGCCAGCGTGCGCTCACTCGCTCGGCTTACGGCCGGCGAGCCACTTTTTCAGATTTTCCGCGAGCGCGTTGGCGCTTTTTCCCGCGCGCTCACCGGCAGGATGGCTCCGCGACTTGGGCGCGGGGCGAGGCGAGGCTTCGGCGGCGGCCGCTTCCTTCTTTTCCTTTGCGCGGTCCTTCCGGGGATCGGGCGCTTCGCCCAAATCCTTGGCCACGTCTGTCAGGAAACGCGACTGGTCGTCCTTCAGAAGGCGCGGGGCGGCCTTTGCGATCGCATCGAGCAACGGCTCGAGCCAAGCCTGATCAGCCTTGGCGAAATCGCTCAACACCCAGCGCGCGACAAGCTCCTTGGCGCCGGGATGACCGACGCCGATGCGAACACGTACGTAGTCGTTGCCGAGATGAGCTGAGATAGACCGCAGGCCGTTGTGGCCCGCATTGCCGCCACCGGTCTTGACCTTGAGCTTGCTGGGGCCGAGATCGATCTCGTCGTAGAACACGACGATGTCGGCTTCAGGGATTTTAAGGAACCGCGCGGCCTCGCCCACCGATCGGCCGCTCTCGTTCATGTAGGTGTCGGGCTTCAGCAGAAGCACCTTCTCGCCAGCGATTTCTCCGTCTGCGGCATGGCCCTGGAATTTGCGCTTCCACGGACCGAAACGATGGGCGCGCGCAATCTGGTCGACAGCCATGAAACCGACGTTGTGACGGTTTCCAGCATACTCGCTGCCAGGATTTCCAAGGCCGACGAAAAGCTTCATCCGGATACCCGTCTGTCAAAACAAAAAAGGCCGGCAACCCGTATAACGGGCGGCCGGCCTTTCCTGCAAATAGGACTTCTTACTTCTTGCCTGCGGGCTTCGCAGCGGGAGCGGCCTTGCCGGCAGCCGCCGGGGCAGCGCCCTTGGCAGGAGCAGCACCTTTGGCGGGAGCAGCGCCCTTGGCGGCGGCAGGAGCCGCAGCCTTGGCGTCGCCGCCGGCGGCATCGCCAGCGCCGGCCGTTGCGGAGGCTTCTTCGTCGTCCTTCTTGGCGCCTGCGATCGTCGCGACCGTGAAGTCGCGGTTGCTGATCACGGGCTTCACGCCTTCCGGCATGGTGACGGCCGAGATGTGGATCGACTTGCCGATCTCGAGGCCTTCGAGGTTGATCTCGAAGGACGCAGGGATGCGGTCGTAGGGGCAGAAGATCTCAACTTCGTGGCGCACGATGTTGAGAACGCCGCCGCGCTTCAGACCGGGCGACAGCGCGTGGTTGGTGAACTGGATCGGCACCGAGACGCGGATGATGCCATCCTTGCCGATGCGCAGGAAGTCGACGTGGATCGGGTGATCCTTGACCGGATCGACCTGAACGTCGCGGGGAATGACGCGGATCTTGTTCGAACCGACAGCGATTTCGAACACAGACGAGGTGAAGTGTCCCTTGATGAACTGCTTCCAGAGATCGTTGCCGTTGATGGCAATGATTTCGGCCGGCTGGCCTTCTCCGTAAATGACAGCGGGAACGTTTCCTTCGCGGCGAGCTTGACGTGCGGCCCCCTTGCCGGCACGACTGCGCGCCGTGGCCTTGATCTCAATGATCTCAGACATGGCATTTCTCCAATGAAAAAAGGGCCTTAGGATAGGCCCGTGGCTGCATCCGGCCTCCAAGGGTGCCGGGCAGGTCTCTCGCTTGTGCTTGAGATCGGCGGGTTATAGCCGCGACGGGCGGGAATGGCAATCGACGTTCGCCCCGCAAATACAGGGCTCAGCGCGGAAAAGGCTGCGGATTAACCCTTGCGGAAGCAAGCCTTTCCGGGGCGCCCCGACCTGAGTTTGGCGGGTTGTGGTATACTATCTCTAAGTGAGCCGTCCTCGTGGCCTTGGACCAAAGGATTTGGGACCAGAGAATTTGATGACACGCAAAGTGACCAAGCGCCGGCCGGCGCAGGAGCAAGACAAGCTCATCTTCACGGCGCTCCGCGAATCAGCCCGCCCCGTCTCCGCTTATGAGATCATCGACCAGCTTCGCGATCGGGCGACGCTTGCGCCGCAGACCGTCTATCGCGCCCTCGACCGGCTGATCGCCTCAGGATCGGCCCACCGGCTGGAATCGCTCAATGCGTTCGTCGCGTGCTGCCAAACCGGACACCAGGGATCGGCGGTGTTCGCGATCTGCGAAGAGTGCGGAACAGTGACGGAGTTTGCCGAAACCCGCGCCGTCGACGCGCTTTCAGGCTGGGCCAAAAAGTCAAAGTTCGCCGTACGCGCGATGACGTTGGAATTGCGCGGGCGCTGTGCGGCCTGCGCCGCGCAGATGGCGTGACTGAGCAACCGGCCGAAGTCAGGCGGCAGGAGTTTGAGATCGGTGGACAACAAAATGGGCGCGTATCCGGTTGGGTCGGATACGCGCCCTTGTCTGTCTGCCGATGACCCTAGAGCGCGATTGCGTTGGCAATCCCGCTCTATCTTTAGATGGACCGATGATTCACGCTTCGGACTTGTCTTGCGCTGCCGATTCACGCCGCGCCTCATAGGGGGCACGGCGATCGGAGCGCGCGGGTCCGAAGCGATCATGGTCCGGCACAGCCTGGTTGCGCCGACCCTGTCAGGATCAGCCTGCCAAAGGTGGCGCAAAACCGTTTTTCAGGCTGCCTTCGCTTTCCTGACGGCGCGAGGCCGTGCGGACGCAGCAGGCTTGGAGGCCTTGCGGATCTGATCGCCGCTCTCCCCTGGCGCCGCGCCGCGACACGGAGCCGACATCGCTCCGCGATGATGCGTTGTGATACGCACCTCGCCGCCGAACGCCTCCTGGAGAACAGGGATCGTTCGAGCAGGATCAGCCGTCCCGCTCATGAACACATCGAGCGCGGCGTAGCCGGATTCCGGCCAGCTGTGGATGGAGATGTGACTCTCCGCCAGCACCGCAACTCCCGTCACCCCGCCCGTAGGCTTCAGGGGGTGAAGGTGCATGTGCAGCAGCGTCGCGCCTGCAGCTTCGACACACTTTTTCAGAGTCCGCTCCACGTGCTCGATGTCATCGAGCTTGCGGGCACCAAACAGATCAACGATCAGGTGCTGGCCGGCATAACTGCCGACGCCGCGGTCCTCGGTCGTGTCCTCAAGAGCAGCGCGCGCACCCTGCGCAGACGCAGCAAGATCTTCCTTTTGGGCGGGGCTTGAACGAGTCAAGTCCATCCCCAATTGGAAGAGGGTGTCATTAAAGGCCATATGACCCTCCCCAACCAGCAGACAGATTCAACCCGAACGCTCCTTACCTTGGGGGTGTGGGGATGGAAGTCCTTGACCTTAAGGGCAGGTGGACGAACGGAGAACGCTCATATGATGTAAGTCCCCCCCCTCCGCAAGAGAAAAATGACCCCGGGGACGCAATTTTTCGCGCGATGTCGTCGCAGCGATTCAATCGCTGCTCCGAGCAGCCATTCGTGAAGGTCTCATTGCGGATTTCGAGGGCGGTCACACGTCGCTTGTCCGACCTCCACCCACACACTTGCGGCATTCAGACGTGGCTGGATCCCGACCTTCGTCGGGATGACGATTGTTATCCGATCGACCGATCCCTCACACCACATCCTGCGTCACAAATGGTGAAGGCCGGTGTCCAGACCCGCCAACCCAATAAAAGCGTGAAGCCCTGCGCTCACTCCTCGGAGTTCAGGAACTTGTCGAGCAGCTTCTTGGCCTTCGCCTTCTTCTTCTCAGCCTTCTCTCCGCCACCCAGCAAGTCGTTCACGATCTCGTCGGTGTTCTTGCCTTCGAGCTGCTTGCCGACCTGCTTGATGGTGTCGATCGCCTTGGGGTCTTTGAGGATGCCGGCGAGATCGGGCGTGTACTTCGGGTTTTCCCAAGGTCCATGCACGCGAACGGGAACCTCGACGCCGTTGACATCCTGCGCGCCGCCCTGCCCGGACAGGCTCGCGACCAGCTTCGGACGCAACATGTAGTCGACTTCGCGCGTAGGAAGCGTGACGCGGCCGGCACCTGAGAGGCGCATCAGCGGGCTCAGAAGCTTGAGATCCTGATTCTCGGCTACGCCCTGGTTCACGGTCCAAGTCGAGGTCATCTCGCTGAAGTCGGTCTTGTCGGACGGAGCCGTGCCGAGACCGCCGAACCTTCCTTTGCCGAGACCGCGCATCATCTCGGCGACGTTGATGCCGATGATGGCGCCGTCGGCGAAAGCAAACTCGAACTTGCCGTTCAACGTCTCGACGAGTTGGCGTTCGGTCGCTCCCTGCCCGGCCAGCGCGAGCGCCAGCCGGCCCTTGCCGGTCAGGCGATCCAATTCTGCGGCATCCTTCAGGAACGGCTGGGCGGAGATGCCGTCGAGCGCGATGTTCGCGGTCAGGCTCGCGGATGTGCCGGCGGTCCCGTCGAGCGTGATGGTGCCGTGGCCCTTGCCTTCGTAGAGGCGTACCTCGTCCAGCGTGGTCTTCATCACGCGGTTCTTGAGCGCGATCGTCAGATCGGATTGATCGAGCCGAATCGTGCGCACCGTGAGGCGGCCGACCGAGAGCTTGGCGTTGGCGTCGATGCGACCGAGACCATCGATATCGAGCGGATCCTCGTCCCAGCCGTCGCGCTTGGTGTATCCCTTCACGCGCGGACCAGCCGGCGCGGTTTCCTCGCCGCGACCCAAGAGATCCTCGATCGACTGTGCGCCGCCCGGTTGCGCTTTCGGTGCGCCCGACGTCGACGTGGGCGGGCTCGCGCCACCCCGCGATCGATAGGTGTTGAGATCGAGCTCGGTGAGCCGGAGATTGGCCTTCACATAGGGCCGGGCGCCCCGCGTATCGAGGCTGATTTCTCCGCGCGCCGTCGTCTGGTCGAGGACGATCTCGGCGGTCGAAAACATGTATTGATCCGGCTTGCCGCGGAACAACCCCTTGGCGGTCAGCGCGCCGAAGCCGTCGGAGGGCGCGATCTCAGTTCCGAGCCAGCCCGCCAGCTCGCGCGCGGACGGCGACTTCGCCGATAGAATGCCTTCGGCGGTGAGATCCTTGTCGAAGCTCGCCGAGCCATCGAAGGTGGCATCGAGCGCATCGGTGCCAAGCGTCATTTTCAACTTGGCAGGGCGATGATCCATGACCTCGGAAACCGAGGTCAGGGTGCTGTCGAAGTTCACCGTCTTGCCCTTCCAGGCCAGATTGCCCTTGGCGAGCAGCGGCTCGGTCAACGCGGCCAGGCCAAGCTCGACATTGATGGCCGAGAACGTCGAGCGGCTGCCGGTGCGCGCGTCGGCATAGTTCAAGGTGCCGTTATCGATGCGTACGTCTTCGAGCTTCAGATCGCCGACGCGCAAACGCTGGCTGCTTCGGCCAGACGTATCGATGGGAGGTGCATCGGAGGCTGGACCCTCGGCCTGGGCGAGCCGGATCCGATCGCGGCGCTCGTCTACTTCGGCGAAGTCCCACGAGCGGCGACCGCTGCCATCCACCTCGAGATTGAAGACAGGTTCGCGCAGGTGCATGGTTTTAACCCGCACCTCACGCTGCAACAACGGCAGCAGCGCCACGCTGACATCGAGCGATTGCATGGTGACGAGAGGTTTCGCGCCTTCGAAGCCCGGCGCGCCCGACAGCGAAACGTCGGCCAAAGAAATACCGACGCCCGGATAGATCGTGAAGGACGAGGGACCGGAGATCACGAGATCGCGGCCAGTCTTATCCTTGACGGCGGCGATCACGCGGTCGCGCACGAAATTCGCAGGCAGCGCCGTCAGCGCGAACGCCACTGCGCCGGCCGCCATCGCGATGACGCCGAGCACGCCGTAGAACACGACCGATCCCAACCCGGAACGCCCGCGCGGTGCTGCGGCATAGCGGGTTTCGGGATGCTGCGGGTATGGCATCGGTCCGCGCGGACCGGCAGCGAGCGGCGGTCCGTACTGATGAGACACCGGCGCTCTCCCTGGCGCGCCTTGGGCGGGTTGGCCTTGGGGCGACGGCCGCTGGGGCGGCGGATATCCAAGATGCGGCTCAGGTCTCTGGTCCGGTCTGTGGCCGGCGGCGCGGTAATCATCCGGTGCCGGCCTCTGAGGCGAACCGGTCCGCTCCTCGGATGGGCGATAGGTTTCCAGCCGGGGCGGCCTCCCCTGCGGCGGGGTTCTGTTCGTCATCGGTCTCCTGACCTCATGGGTCTGGTCAATGGGGTCTGGTTCTATTGGGCTCGGATCTCAGGATCGGCCACATCTAACGGGGACGCAGACATCATCCCGCAGACACAAGATCCCACGAATACACAAGCTAAAGCTCCTAATCGGTAATTGTGTCAGGGCGCGGCCCAACGTGCGCGCCCGGCAGCACATTTATCCACGCTTTGGGGGCGACGCGGGCCCAGATGAGGCCTCCCATCCCCTTCGCATCCTGAGCTATCCCGGGATTCAACCTAAGAGGGTCAATCTCACCCCTCGTTAACGTTGTATTTACCATATTTTATCCTGCCATATTATTAACTTAAGCGGCATTATCACGCCGTTATTGGGTCTGCATTTCGACACGCGACTCTGTCATTCCTCAACCTATGAGTGAGCATGTTCGTGTCGTCCGTCCGCTGCTTCCGGTGGCGTTTGCGCTGGCCACAGCGGTTTATCTTCTGGTTCCCTCCTCCGGCTCTGCGCGAGCCCCAGGCGGGGATATCCTCAGCGGCTCGGCGACCGTCATCGACGGCGATACGCTCGAGATCGCCGGAGAGCGGATTCGCCTCGAAGGCATCGATGCCCCAGAGGCGGATCAAACCTGCGGCGGCGGCTGGTTCGGAAGCTGGAAATGCGGTCGCGCCGCCACGGCGCAACTGCGGTGGATGGTCGGTGGGCGGCGTGTCGATTGTGAATCCGCCGGGCGCGACAAGTACGGGCGCGTGCTCGGCTGGTGCTCGGCCGACGGGCGAGACATCAACGCGGAGATGGTCCGCACCGGCCATGCCTGGGCTTTCGTGAAATACTCCACGAAATATCAAGCCATTGAAGCTGAAGCCCGCCGCGCGAAAATCGGCATCTGGAAAGGCGAAGCCGAGCCGCCGTGGACATTCCGCGAGCATCGCTGGGACGTTGCGGAAACTGCGGCACCCGAAGGCTGCGCGATCAAGGGCAACATCACCGGAAACGGCCACATCTTTCACATGCCGTGGAGCCCCTGGTACGCAAAAGTAAAGGTGGAGCCTGAAAAGGGCGAGCGCTGGTTCTGCAGCGAGAGAGAGGCGGTCCAGGCCGGCTTCCGGCCGGCGGCGGGGCCGTAAAGAGGCAACAGACCGCGAGCAGGACGAGAACAATGCAAACGGGTCGGTGGAAAGCCTACCCGTTTGCTTCCTAATTGCCGGAAACCTTCCCTTTGCGGCGCAAGATGGTTGGCAGATTGACTTCCCATAACGGAGGGAAGACATTCCCGACTGTCTGCACGCGTCGCGTTTGGCTCCCAGCAGCGCCGGGTCTCAAAGAAGGGAAATGTCCCCCATGGTCCGCCGTCCAAAAAATTCGTTATTCGCTTTCTCGATCGCGACGCTGGCCTCAGTTGCCGCCTTCTCGCCTACCACTGCGGTCGCGAGCGACAGCTGGCCCGGCATCCATGCCGAAGCTTTCGCCGGCCGCGCGATCCAGGACGGCCGCGGCGTGGTGAAGCTCACGGCGCCTTATCGACCGGACGACGTACGCAGCGTGCCGATCGAGGCCGACATCACGCTCGCGCACGACGTCTCTGGCCAAGGCCGCAGCATCAAATCGGTTTCGTTCGTGGTGGATGAAAATCCATCGCCGGTCGCGGCCGTGTTCCGGCTGGGCGAGGCGCGTACCCACGTGCACATCGTCACCCACATCCGTCTCGATCAGCAGTCCGATGTGCGCGTCGTCGTCGAGACCAGCGACGGCAAACTCTACATGGTCGAGCAACTGGTGAAGTTCGCAGGCGGGCAAGCGTCGTGCTCGGCGCCTCCGGTCGGCGATCCGGCCGAAATTGCCGCCAACATGGGCAAGATGGATTTTGCCGCCGTCGGCAATAAACCCAGCGGATCGCACCAGATCGCGCGGGCACGCTATAGCCTCAACCATCCGAACCACACCGGCATGGTGCTGGATCCGGTGAGCCTGCTCTACATCCCGCTGCTGATGGTGGACCGTATCGAAGCGCGCCAGGGGGACGAGTTGGTGTTCGAAATGACGGGCTCTATCACGCTCGCACAGAACCCGATGGTGGAGTTCGACTACGTGACGAACGGCGCGGCGGAGATGTCCATCACCGCGCATGATACGAACGGAGCCGCCTGGACGCGGCACTTCCCGATCGGCCCGGCCGGCTGAACGATATCAGCGCGGCAACATCCCGGTGAACGCCGCTCATTCGCGACGCCACGGCCGCTGGAACCTAATTTCCAACCGAACGTTATGACGAGGTAACGAACTTCGAAACGCTCGGAGAGAATAATGGGCAATTTATTGCACTGGGCCGTTGTTTTCCTCGTGGTTGCACTTGTTGCGGCGTTTCTGGGCTTCGGCGGCGTAGCCGGTACGGCAATGGAAGGAGCTCGTCTCCTTTTCTGGGTGGCGATTGTTTTCCTCGTCATCTCGCTCGTACTTGGCCTCATACGTCGAGCCTAGCTGACGACGCGCGAGCATTGCCGCGAGGCGGTGTCCGTTTTTAATCGACATCCATCTCTAGTCATGACGCGAACGCGCGTGCCGGCATAGCTGTCGGCACGACGGAAGAGTTGTGACTTGCGCTACTCACGACACTCTCAACAAAGCATAGGAGTTTTACGATGAACTGGGATCGCATCGAAGGTAACTGGAAGCAGTTCTCCGGCAAGGTAAAGGAGAAGTGGGGCAAACTCACCGACGATGACCTGACCACGATCAACGGCCGCCGCGAGCAGCTCGAAGGCAAGATTCAGGAGCGCTATGGATACGGCAAGGACCAGGTGAAGAAGGAACTCGACGACTGGTCGAACTCGCTCTAAGCGCGAAGACCGCACATTCGAGCAATAAAAAATCCGTCGGTGAGCGATGCTCGCCGGCGGATTTTTCGTAGGACGACGAAAATCGCTGAGTGGAAAGACCTGCGCGCTCAACCGCCCGGGAACGTAATCATGATCTTCATGCGCACGAGCTCCGGGAAATACGCTTCGAGCCCCTTGCCCGCAAAATAAAGAATGGTGCCGAGCAGGATCAGCGCAGGAATGGACGCCAACACCGCCTTCAAGAAAAACGCCACAAGGCGCAGAAACGGAACATCGAAGCGCTGGACGGACGCCGGAACCGGGTCATCGCCATAGATCGTCGGCGCGGGTCGGCCGCGCGCAAGATAGGACGGCGGGTCTCCGAGAGAGGCGTCCATGCCTGAGCGGCCATCTCGCTCCCGCTTCCCCCGTTGCTCGCGCTCCCTTGCCTCCCGAGCACGGGCGTCACGCTCTCGTCTCAGGGTACGGGGCAGATCGTCAAAATCGCTGTCCGCCGTCAGCGGAAAATTCGCATCCGTCATATCGTCACCATAACTCCACAAAAGGCGTGGTATCGCCCCCTAGACGAGACCGATGATTCACGCTTCGGACGAAAAGGGTCCGAAGCGATCATGGTCTCCCGCAGCGTCTACGCCGGCGCGCGCGCTGCTATCCTCGCTAAAAGGTTATTGCTAAGTTGCGCCACGAATTTGACCGGGAGGTGTTCTTGAGCTCACTAAAAGACCTGATCCGTACCATTCCGGACTACCCCAAACGCGGCATCATGTTCCGCGACGTGACAACCCTCCTCGGCGACGCACAGGGCTTCAAGGCGGCCATCGCGCAGATGGCCGAGCCCTACCGTACGCAGCCGATCGATGCCGTGGCCGGCATCGAGGCGCGTGGGTTCATCCTGGGCGGCGCCATCGCAGACCGCCTCGGCTGCGGCTTCATTCCGATCCGCAAAAAAGGCAAATTGCCCTGGAAAACCATCGGCCAAGAGTATTCGCTGGAGTACGGCGTCGATGTGATCGAAATCCACGAGGACGCGCTCGCGCCGGGTCAGAGGATCCTGATTGTCGACGACCTGATCGCAACCGGGGGTACGGCGGAAGCAGCCGTTAAGCTGATCAAGCGCTCGGGCGGCAGCATCGTGGGGGCAACCTTCATTATCGATCTTCCCGATCTCGGCGGCAGTAAGCTTTTGAAAAGCCAAGATATCGAGTGTCATTGCCTTGTGGCATTCGAAGGACATTGAATGGGCCTTTCGGCGACGGCACTGGCGACTGCGCTCGAGACTATCCGCCGTTGGCGGGATGATCCCGAGGCGCCAGCTGCCTGCCCGATCTGCGGCAGAAGCGGACTCGCCATCGCAGACCGCTCAGCCAGGCCCTACGCCGAATGGTACCAGCTCTCCTGCGGGCTCTCGGGCGGGGGATGCGGGCTCGACGAAACGATCCATATTCCTTTAGGTCCGCCGGTGATGGGCGGGCTCGACTGAGCAGTCCACGACGCAAAACCCGACCGCGGTGTATCCGATGAAGATCAAGGGCAAATCCTTTCGCACGATCTGGCCCGAGGACGACGGGGCGTCATTCGTCGTCATCGATCAGACCCGACTGCCGCACCGGTTCGAGACGGTGCCTATCCGTTCCGGGGAGGAGGCGGCCCGTGCAATTCTGACGATGCAGGTGCGCGGCGCTCCGCTGATCGGCGCAACAGCCGCTCACGGACTCGCCCTCGCGCTTCGCCGTGACGCTTCCGATGCCGCACTGGCCGGTGCAATCGATCTGCTTGCGAAGCAGCGGCCGACGGCCGTGAATCTGCGTTGGGCGCTCGAGGAGATGCGTCGCGCCATTCAGGACCTGCCTGTCGGCGCACGCGCCGCAGCGGCGTTCGCGAAAGCGCAAGCGATCGCGGATGATGACGTGGAGACGTGCCGCCTCATCGGCGTGCACGGCTTGGAGCTGATCAAGGCGGCCGCGAAGACGAAACCGAAGGGTGAGCCCGTCAATATCCTGACCCACTGCAACGCGGGGTGGCTTGCCTGCGTCGACTGGGGAACCGCGACCTCGCCGATCTATCAGGCGCACGACGCCGGCATTCCGGTGCACGTGTGGGTCGACGAAACACGCCCGCGCAATCAGGGCGCTTCGCTGACGGCGTTCGAACTCGGCAGCCACGGCGTGCCGCACACCCTCATCGTCGACAACGCGGGCGGACATCTGATGCAGCATGGCAAGGTGGATCTCTGCATCGTCGGCACCGATCGCGTTGCGGCGAACGGCGATGTCGCAAACAAGATCGGAACCTATCTCAAGGCGCTGGCCGCGCACGACACCAACGTGCCGTTCTATGTGGCGCTCCCCTATTCCACGATCGACTGGACGCTCGGATCGGGACGCGAAATTCCGATCGAAGAACGCAGCGCCGACGAGGTGCTGAAAATGCAGGGACGGCTCGATGACGGTTCGGTCGTGACGGTCGACATCGCCGCCCCCGGCTCTCCTGCCGCCAATCCCGCGTTCGACGTGACGCCCGCGCGCCTCGTGACCGGGTTCATCACCGAACGGGGCGTTGCGCCTGCGGACCGCAACGGGCTTCTCTCGCTTTATCCGGAGCGGAGAGAGAGCGCAGCATGACCAAGAGCGACAAGAACAAGCGCGCCGGGGAGAAGAAGGCGCGGAAGCCCAGCGCCTTCAATGAAAACCGGCTCAGGAGGGACGTGCTCGACATCGCGCTCGCGATGAGCCGCAGCGGCCTTTCGCCTTGCCGCTCCGGAAACGTTTCGTGCCGCTTCGCAGACGGGATGCTGATCACGCCGACGGGCCTTGCTTACGAAGACATAGGCCCCAAGGACATCGTGTTCGTTGCTGCCGACGGAAGCGTGCCCGGCAAACAGCGGAAGCCGTCGTCTGAGTGGCAATTCCATTTCGCGGCCTATCAGGCGCGTCCCGACATGAATGCGGTCGTGCACACGCATTCCCTTCATGCCGTGGTGCTGGCGTCGGCGGAGCGATCAATCCCGGCTTTTCACTACATGGTCGCAGTGGCGGGCGGGGCCGATATTCCGGTCGTGCCGTATGCGCTGTTCGGCAGCGCGGAGCTTGCCGAGCACGTCGCGCGCGGCCTTCAGGACCGTAGAGCCTGCCTGATGGCGCACCACGGCGCGATTGCCATGGGCGAGACGCTCGCAAGCGCGCTCGAGCTTGCGCATGAGGTCGAGGTGCTTGCCGAGCAATACTACAAGCTCCTGTTGCTCGGCCCTCCCCAGCTGCTGACGGACGCGGAAATGCAGGAGGCGCTCGAACGTTTCAAGAGCTACGGCCAGAACGCGCAGGAGCGTTAGCGTTGGAGTGTCATCGCGTTCAGCTCATTCGAGCGGAAGCATCGCATCCAACATGTGATGGACGTTGTCGCGGCCGAAGTATCCGCTGATGCGGCCGATCTCGACACCATCACGGACGAGAACGAGGGTGGGCACCATCGTGACCGGCGCCGAAAGCTGGAAGCTGTCCGCCGCCTCGTCGTTCAAGTCGACAAAGCGCAACGGGGCAGCCTTGCCGGCGCGCGAGGCGGCGTAGGACGGCAGTACATCGCGGCGGAAAATCGGACAGTAGATGCAGCCCGGCGCTTCGAACGCAATCAGCTCGACACCTGTCGGCATTTGGTTTCCGGCTCCGGGCTCCTGACCCGGCGCAGCCGCAACGGCGCCTGGACTAACAGCCAACAGTCCCATTCCGAGACAACGAAGAAGCAGTTTTACCGGCGATCTCTTGTTCATGACCCAAAACTCTTGTTCATGAACGGCAATCTGCAGCATCGGTGCCAACGATCGTTTTCACTCCGCCTGTTTCGACCCTGGCAGCGGAGAGGGTAAACGCGGGCCGAGAACGCTCCCGGCTTTCGCGCGTTACATGCGAACAGAACCGCGGATTTTCCATGAAACGCACATCGGTCGCATACGGACGCGGATTTCGCGTCCTCATCGGAGACACGCATTCGCAAGCCGCTTCCATGGTGATTGCGCCAGGCGGATGCGAAGGCGGTCCGGACAACCGCCATCGGGCTGCCGATCAATGGCTATATGTCGAGAGCGGTCACGGCGAGGCGGTCATCAATGGCCACGCTTACCCGATCGAACCCGCGACGCTCATCCTTATCCAGCGCGACGACAGGCATGAAATCCGCAACACCGGGACAACGCCGCTCCGGACGCTTAGCATCTACCTGCCGCCGGCTTTTTCGGCTTCGGGTGACCAGCTTCCGCCCGGCAAAAAATGATCGCTGCGACGAAAAGGGGATCACGGCCTCGCGCGCGCCGACGCCCTAAGAAAGAACCCGTAAGGGGTTGATTAACTGGAACGCTTGGTTAGCTTCGATGTTACATTGATGACATTCTAAATTTGATCCTTGGTTAGATGTGATCTGGTGTTGATGGTGACAGAAGAGCTTATTGCAGCTGAAGAAACCGCGACCGGGCTGTCGTTGCTCCTCTCCGGTTCGACCCTCCTGATGGCGCTTGCCGCCTTTTATGTCGGGCGATCGCTCTGGATCGCGCGGCGCGAGTGGCCGCAGTGCCGGACCGATACGAAGGTGCTCTACCTTCTGGTCGCGCCTGTTCTAACGCTTGCGGTGGACATTCTTTCGTTCACGGACAAGCTGTTCTGGAGCGGCAAGACCGTCCGGCCTCAGGCCAAGGCCAAACTGGTGCAGCTTCGTCCGAAGTCGGCGATGCGCTCGGACGGATAGTCCGCTTCGGGCCTCCAGCCTCCATCGCATTGCAGCAAATTTTTCGCGCCAGCCATATAACTAGGCCGGGCGATTGAGAGTACGTATTCAGACGTAGCTCGCCATCCCTCGACTCAGCGTATAATTTATTCACAGGAAAAATCTGTTCGTTCATTCGCATGGGACGAAGGAACGTCGACATGGCAACTGAACCATCGCTGTCTCACTCTTTCAGCATCTCGAAAGACGGCAAGCATCACGACGCGACCTTCTGCGTCGAGGGCGATACTGTGTCCGTCATCTACTGGGCGCCCGGCGGCGTTACGCTTCGGAGATGCACGGGCGTGGAAGAAACCAAGCCCGAAGTCGCAGCCCGCACGCTGCTCAAGGAAATGATCTGACGCGGATCCGCGGTGATCTCTCCTGAACACGAAGTCCTGTTTCGATAGGGGAACACGCGCCTTCGCTCGCGTATTGAGACATAAGTGCTCGATAGGCTGCTTTCGAAGGGTCGCTCATGACACATTTACAGGCGAAAGAGCCCACCTCGTTCGAAGAATTTTGGCCCGACTACATCAACGCTCATTCTGATCGCAGAACGCGACTGATGCATTTGGGCGGAACGGCAGCGGGTCTCGGCTGCGCCACGCTTTTTCTTGTTACATGGAAGCCGCAATGGCTGATCGGCGCGGTCGTTTCCTCGTACGGCGCAGCTTGGGCCGGACACGCCATTTTCGAACGCAACAGGCCAGCGACGTTCTCTCATCCGCTGTGGTCGTTGCGGGGAGATTTGCGGATGCTGCGACTTGCCGTGAGCGGTCGGCTCGATCAGGAAGCCGCCGCTCAGCGACAGGCGGCAAACGAGAAAACTCGCATTCCCGAAGGAACCTGATGCCTCTTTCCGCGTTCTATGCCCGGTGCGCCGCTTGGGCGTTCGGTTGGCCGTGCTTCGTTTAGGAGCACCCTTCTCCGAAACACTCAGGGTGGCGAAGACTATTAGGGGCACTGGCCGGATTCACATTCCGGTCGGTGCCCCATTGGCTTTTGCGCACTCATTTTTGTTTGAGGGCGTTTGAGAGACTTGCTTCAAAAAAGGCTCTGAGGCGGCCCGTGAGATGCGTTTCCCGGCGCATTCAACTGGCCGATAACGCGCTTGCGAATGACGTCGCTATCGCACTCACCGGCGCGTGCGAAATCCATGACCAAGCTCGCGACGCGCTCTCTCAACGGTCCATGATTGGCGCTGAGGTCAATGCCGAGCTCGCGGCATGCGGCCGCGTATACAGTCTTGAGCTCGGACAGCTCGTCGTCGGTGAAATAGGAGTGCGGATCGGGGAGCATGTGGCAACCTCCGTCGGTCACGACAGGCGGGAGCCCAATTGTGGGTGTCTCTCAGTCGGCAACGCCTAGGTCTACTCTCCTGCCGATGCAGTAACCTTATCCGACGCGTGAGGACATGTCGGTAAGAAACATTACCTTCGCTAGCCTAGCGATTGCTGCAGTGCCGCGTCGTGATCGCTGCGGCATCGCCGTGTGCAGTGCACCACGAAAGACATCTCTCATCTACTAGGCACGAGGCGCGCCGCTTCCAGGACCGACGCGACGCGCAGGCAGAGATCCTCCCGCCATGGCTTGGAGATGACCTGTACGCCATAGGGCATCCGCCCGGCTTCGCGTACAGGAACTGCGGCGACCGGAAGCCCTATGAACGAGATCGGCTGGGTAAAAATGCCAATATTGGCGCGCAACGGCACCTCCCGACCGCCGAGCATCATCGTTTTCTGTCCGAGCAGAGGCGCGCTCATGGGCGTCGAGGGAGCGAGCAGGACATCACACTCCTCGAAAACCTTGCGCATCGCCTCCTCGAACTGACGGCGAAACCGCTGGGCGGCGATGTACCAACTCGCCGGCAGTAGCGCGCCTGCCAGAAAGCGATCGCGCGTTTCGGGATCGAAATCCTCCGCCTGACGGCGCAAGCGATCCAAATAAAAAGCGCTGCTCTCGGCATTGGTGATGAGGAAAGCCGATGCACGCGCCCGCGCGCTATCAGGAATGTCGATCACGCGAGTAGTTCCCAACGCCTCGGCTGCGCGATCGACAGCCGCAAGCGCATCCGGCTCGGCATCCCTGCGAAAATAGTCGCCGGCAACCGCAATCCTTAGGCCGTCCACGCCCTTCCCAAGTTCCGGAACGGTGAGCGCAATGGGGCGCTTCGCGCATACCGGATCGCGGTCGTCGGTTCCCTGAAGGGCATCGTAGCAGAGAGCGATATCGCCCGCGGCGCGTGCGAACGGCCCGAGGTGATCGAGGCTTTCGCAGAACGGGAACGTCCCCGTTCGAGGCAAACGACCGTAGGTGGGCTTCAGTCCATAGAGACCGCAGAACGCCGCCGGAACGCGAATGGAGCCGTTGGTATCGGAGCCGAGCGAGACCGGCACGAAGCCGGCCGCGACCGCAGCGGCCGATCCGCCTGACGATCCGCCCGACATGCGGGTGGGGTCGAGCGGATTGCGGGCAGGACCGTAGTGGGCGTTCTCGCCGGTGAAGTCGTAGGCGTATTCGCCCATGTTGAGTGCGCCGAGCAGGACAGCCCCGGCGGCCGTCATACGTTGGACCAGCTCGGCATCGGCTGCGGCGGGCGAATGGGCGCGATTGATCTTCGATCCGGCGAGGGTAGGAATTCCCGCGACGTCGTAGAGGTTCTTGACGCCGTATGGCACGCCTGCCAATGGGCCGAGGGGCTCGCCGTTGCGGCGCCGTTTGTCGACAGATTCGGCTTCCGCCAGCGCGCGCTTGGCGGTGACCTCGGTGAAGGCGCCGATATGGGCGTCTTGCTCCACAATGAGATCCAAGGCCCCGCGCGTGACCTCGACGGCCGAAATGTCTCCGCGCGTGACAGCAGCGGCGATCTCGCGGGCGGTTGTCGGCTTTGTCGTCATTCGGTGTCTCTAGGCTCGAACACTGGCGCCTGCTCGGAGTCCGTCAAGGCGCCGCTCGCGGCGACGAACGCGGCCATGTCCTTTGCGACAGCAAAAAATCGGGCCACGTTTTCCATCCACTCAGGCTTGATGGTCAAGCCGAGCGTTTCGGCCGTTGCGGAGATATAGGCCGCGTTTTCATCGGATGTTGGGTCGCCGGATGCCATGGAGCCTCGAACGCGTTTCAGTTTTAGCCAAAGCGTAGCTGCGCCGTGTAAGCCGGCCAAGGGGTAACTGGACGCAGAGTCGGCATAGGCTGGCCTTGGACAGGCTCGGTTCGCGCACTCACTCATTGCTACGCCGGTGAGCGACCGGGGCTGTGTTGCTGAGGCAAACCGTCTATGGGATGATCCCGAAGACTATTCAAAGGTGCGCGATGGCGATCACGGAAGACGAATACATCTCCGAAATCAGAAAAGCCGCCGACGGAGAAATCCAAGGCGAGGTGATATTCAAAGCGCTGGCGGAGATCGCAGGCGAGGAGCATCGGCACAAGCTCGATCTGCTGGCCGCACTCGAGGCGCGAACCGCCGGGGAACTCGACGCCTTGATCGCGCGCTATGGCATTGCGCTCAGCGATACCAATGTGGCCGAGGGCGAGGCGTTCGCAAGACAGTACGCCGGCAAGACGTACCGCGAAATCCTGGAGGACTGGGCGAAATGGATTCCCGACTACGTCGCCCTTTACGATCGCCTCGCTGACGGCGCGCGGCCGGCGGACAAGGAGGCGCTCGATTTCCTGGCTGCCCACGAGCGGGCGATCGATCAGTTCATCGGCCTTGAGCTTGCGGGCAAAGCCGATGACGCGGTCGCGGCGATCTCGTCGCTACTCGCGAAATAGTATCGCGCCCTTCGATGTAAATTGTTGCTTGTAACTTTTTGGGCGGGACGGGCCGCGAGCCAAGCCGCGGCCCCGTGACCTCGGAACAACTTCAGAAGGTCGAAGCGCCGCTTCCCAGGCGATAGCCCAGCTGGGCGAGCAGCGTGTTGCCGCCGAGAAAATCGATATCGATTTGGTGATCCGTCGGGATGCACTTGTCCGCGGGCACGCGGCGGCGGCCGACGATGTCGTCGATCTTCAGCTGGTTCTGAAGGCACAAGGCGACGAGCGCGGCTTGCGTCCGATTGGTGCAGGACAGCGCACTGAGGATCTGTGTCATGTGAGACTTGATCGAGCTTTCGGTCAGCCCGAGGGCGGCACCGATCACCTTGTTCTGATACCCGAGGGAGAGAAGGAACAGGATGCGCTTTTGCTGCGGGGTCAAGTTTCGCGCAGCAGTGAGAATTTCGCGATTTTGCTCAAGGTATGTCATTAAGTCTTCCTTTGTGGGCAGTGAGATCAACGGCTGCGGCGAGCGCATTGCGGGACCGCAGCCCAGACGGAGACACTCGGTGTCGGGGCTCATGTCGATGTCTGAAGCTCACGCTCTCGATCGCGTGCTTTCGGGACCGAGACGACGAGCAAATCTGCCCGGCGGCGCGGCACCGCATTCCAGGAAAAGTGGAGGGCAGCGCGATTGGGAAAGCGCTGCCCTCCGGTCGTTGCACCTTGGGTAGAAACGTGTCGTAGAAAAATGTGAGGGAACGTCAGGCTGCCTCTGGAAGAGGTTCATCAAGCAGCCGAGCGCTCCCTCACGCTCCCCCAAACCTTAGAAGAACACCGCTGCACCGAGGGCGTAGATGTGGAGGTCTTCGAAGTCCTCCTTGCCCTTGACGCCATCGGCCGTGAAGTCGAGATCAGCGCTGTAGTTCTTGTACTTGAGCCAGATCGCCATCGAAGCGGCATCGATTTCCTGCACGACGCCGAAGCCGAACCGGCGGAACGTCGAGCCCGTCGGATCAACGGAAGTGGCGGCACCGCAAGCCGTATCGATGTTGCCGCCGGTGCCTGCGAAGCCATCGCAGATATCGGTGACGCCGCTGAACACCGCGCCGCCGGTGAGGCCGCTGAACATATCGTCGTCCTGGCCGTACTCACCGTAGAACACGGTCTTGCCGAGGCTGTTCAGCCCAGCGCGCACACCAGCCTTCAGATAAAGCTGGTTGGTTTCCTTGGCGCCCTCGGGGGTCTCGTGTCCCCAGTGGACGCTACCGAACAGACCGGTGGGCTCATGCAGGACAGCGAAGTTGATCTGAAACAGCTCAGAGTCCGTGGTCGTGTTGATGCGCTTGGAGGTGTTGTCCTGATAAGAGATACCCGTTGCGGTCTTGAAAGAACCGAACTGGCCGGAGTGACGAAGCGCGACGTCCCAGAAATCGTCCTCGCCCCAAGAGGTCGAGAGCACGAACCCGTTCCAGGTCGGCGTATCGTAACGCACGCTGTTGGTACGGTCGCCGCCGCAGTCAGCGAAGATGCCGACGCCGACGGTGTAGCAGGTCGCGATATCACCCCAGCGAGCCTTCGCCCGCGTGCCGGTGCCATCCGGGATGAGCTGGAAATTCTGACCGTCGAAGATCACGAGGTTGGCGGCGAAGATGCTGCCGGCGCCGGAAAGATCGACCCAGGTGTCGTCGGATGCCTGGCTTTGGCGACCTACCGAGACTCGGCCGAGACGCTCACTCTTCAGCCACCAATACGAGTTGAGGCTGCCTGGCGGGCCGCTTCCTCCGTTGGCGTTGTTGGCATCCTGAACGAAGCCGTTCGCTCCGGTAATGTCGAGACGCACGCTGTAGCCCGCAGACCATTCCGCGTCGATCTTCGCGCTGCCGTCGAAATGCAAACGGTCGCCAAGATCGTTCAAGCTGGTGCCGACGTACGCATCCGATTCGATGCCGTCATCCCATCCCATGACCTGCTGGGTCACCCAACCGGAGATCGTCAACGAGACCTTGCGGTTTCCCTTACGCGCCGTCGTCGCCTCAAGCTCGGCAACGCGTTCCTCGAGGTCGGCGCAGCAATCTCCGCCGAGATCCGCCGATTTGGCGGTGTCGATTCCAAAGCTCAATCCGGCTGATGCAATCAAAGCGCACAAAAACCGGTTTTTCACTCCCCCGTTCATCGTGTTAGGCCCTTTCCCGTCGTAGTCTTCTAGTTTGCTTATTGTTGTCTTTTCGATCGGACGCCAAAGGTTGAAAAAACCCCCGTCTCACGCTTTGACGCTCCCGCTTCGAAGACCTTTTACGCTTTTGTCCATGGGCATTGGCTTAGTTGGCCAATTCCAGGCATGCCGGCACCCGAATTCATCCGGTCGCTGATGTAGTGAGCAAGGGCTGTGCCAATCGAGCACACCCCACGACCCAGCGACTGCTCTGGGAATATTTCCCGTAGCAGGTCGACGTCCGAACTCAATGAAAAATTGAATTAAAACAATGTTTTAAAGCGCGACGTGCTGTCGCGCGCGCTTCCGCGCAACCCCGAAAACCGTGGCTATCTCGCAACACCGAACGCTGTACCCGGCGGCGCATTCGTATACCGGCGAGCACGCCGTTCCCGCCCTGTTCGGACAGGCGAAAAGCCCGTGCGACAATTGTCGCGCGACGCTTTCCGGCGTCGGCTCGCTGCCCTAGCTGTGCGGCTTTTTCGGCGGCGCTTAGTGGGACCTAATTAAATGAACTTGAGTAGCGTTTTGAATCGAAATTGAATTTCTTTCTCTCGACGCGCCCATCATGAAATTGCGAAGAGGCCAGACATGACTGTTCGGACGTTCTTCCGGCTGTCGACATTTTCATAAACTTCGTCTTTCTCATTATTTTCATCCGCCCGCAGACCACCTTCATTGCGGGACGCGCGCTTTTTGTACCCTTGTCGTGGGGGCGCACGTATCGTGCGCTGATTTCGCTTGTGCTTGCGACAATAGTAGCGCGTCACATGACGCATCTTCCCTCCCGGGTAGTATTGGAAATACTGTGTGGGAAAAGAAGAAATATGGGATAGGACAAACTCCCGCGCCTTGGCACAGAGCCTGCATCGTTCGATGCCGTCAAGTCATGGCGAAGTGTTTGCCCGATGTCGGGCGACGGGGAGAGAAACATGCTCAAAAGAATGGAGCCGAAGCGCTCCTGGTCAAGCATCGTGGGCGGGGCAGCTCTTGTCTTGCTAAGTGCTGGAGCCGCAAGCGCTGAAGGCAAAGGGCCCGGGTTCGACGATCCGAACAACTGGCCCCAGTATCACCGCAGCCCGAATGCCTGGCGGTTCAGCCCGCTGGACCAGATCAACAAGGGCAACGTGAAGAACCTGCACATCTCGTGGATCCATCAGCCCGGGGTGATCACGCATGGTCTTCAGGCGACGCCGATCGTCATCGACGGCGTGATGTACACGATTGCTGCCGACAACAACGTATTCGCTTTGGATGCGGCAACCGGAGCCGTCATCTGGCGCTATACGGCGAAGCTCGATCCGATCGTCAAGCAGGTCTTTTATCAGTCGGCCAGCCGTGGCGTGACTGTTGGCAGGGGCAAGGTCTTCATCGGCTCTCTGGACGGCCGCTTCATTGCTCTGGACCAGAAGACCGGCAAAGAGCTGTGGTCTACTCAGCTGACCGACATGAAGAAGGATTACGGCGCCCTGTTCTCGTCGCCGCCACAGCTTGCCGGCGACATCCTGTTCGGAGGCACGACCGGCGGCGATCAGCCGATCATCGGCAAGATCTTTGCGGTCAACGCCGATACCGGCGAGCGGGCTTGGACCTTCGAAATCCCGAAGGATGACCCCAAGAGCTGGCCAGGCGACAGCCGCAACGTGGGCGGTGGCTCGGCTTGGCTGCCTGGAACCTACGATCCCTCGACCGATACCATTTACATCGGTACGAGCAACGCCGCTCCCGACTTCAATCGCGAGGGCCGTGAAGGAGACAATCTCTACACCGCTACCGTGCTGGCGCTCGAACCCAAGACGGGCAAGATCAAGTGGCACCGGCAGGAGGTTCCCAACGACACCTGGGACTTCGACGCAGCCTATGAGGCCCTGCTGGTTCCCGATGGAAAGGGCGCACAATCCCTCGTTCATCTCAATAAAAACGGCTTTGTCTACGTGATGAACAAGGACAACGGCGACATCAAGAACGTGTGGCAATACACCGAGAATATGAACTGGGCGAAGGGTGTCGACCCGAAGACCGGCATTCCGATCGAGCCCAACTTCCCCGAGACCGACAAGACCAAACTGCACTGCCCGAACTTGCTCGGCGCGCGCAGCTGGAACCACGGCTCGTATAACCCGGGTACGAAACTCTGGTACTCGCACGGCATGGAAGTCTGCAATCACGTGACCAGCGCCAAGCAGGAAAAGCCTGCCGGCGTGGGATCGCTTTCGCTCGGGCTTGCAGACATCAAACTGACGGACCCGCCGGGTAAAAAGGCCGACGGCTGGCTCGCCGCATTCGATCCGCTGACCGGCAAGGAATCCTGGAAGGTTCGCTTCGATATGCCGCCGCTCAGCTCGGTTCTCTCGACCGCAGGTGGCTTGGTCTTCACCGGCGACATGTACGGCACTCTCTATGCTTACGACGCTGATAACGGCAAGGAGCTCTGGAAGTTCAATGCCGGCTCGGGCGCACGCGGCGGACCGGTGAGCTACGCGGTCAACGGCAAGCAGTACATCGCCATTCCGACCGGCCTCGGCTCTCACGCACCGGGCTTCCTCAGCGGCGCATTCCCGAAGATCAAAGATCTTCCGGGCGGCGCAGCACTGCTCGTGTTCACGGTGGACTAAGACCTGCTAGCATACGACGGCCGCCGAGACATTTAGCCTTGGCGGCCGTTTCCATTTCTTCGTCTGGAGATCACGGATAGATGAACCGTCAAAGCCTGCTCTTCGCACTGATCTGCATGATGGCCTCGGTGTTTCTCAATCATTCGGCGTTTGCAGATGATGCCGGCGCAATCACGGCTCCGTTCGACCTTTCCGATCCGGCAAGAATCGAAACCGGCAAGAAGCGTTTCGGGGCGAACTGCGCTGCGTACTGCCACGGCTCCGAGGGCGAAGGCGGCAAGACACCGAGCTTCAAGGGCAACACCCATTTCTCTGCTGCCGACGCGCACAAGACCATCACCGAAGGACGCACAGGCGCCGATGTAATGCCGCCCTGGGGCGAAACCTTCACCCCAGAGCAGATCTGGGAGCTTGTCGCTTATCTGAACTATTTGTCCAAGCAGCCCGCTTCCCACTGACGCGCTTTGGCGTGCGGCCGAGCTGGGTCCAATTCCCAGCCGCGGCCGGAATCAATTTCCCAAACCTCAGCCTTTTCCGGTGTCCGGCCGGATGCGACAGGTGCCGCATCTCCAACGCGGATGTCGCGCACGGATGAGACGACGATGCACCGGAAACCGGCATCTCCCGCGGTTTCAAATTCTCTTCCGTTGGCACGCAATTTGCGGAACTTCCGTCAGCCGTCACAAGAGCCTCGGGTCAGAGGCCAAAAACCGACGGCATCGGGAGGAAACTATGTACAATCCACCAATGCAGGTCGGAGCGTCTGCGGCCGCGAAGACTGAAGTCACGCGCCGTCGCCTGCTCCAATCGATGATGCTCGTTACCGCGGCACTGGCCCTTCCGGTGCTTCCGCCGGGCGCTTTCGCGGCCCCGCTGAATGCGGATCAGAAAACAACCCTGCTCCGCGTTGCGCGCGACATCTACCCCCACGAGGGCTTTCTCGACGATGCGCCTTATCAGGCGGTGCTCGACGCCATCTTCGTCGAAGCGGAAAACACGCCCGAGGTTGCGGATCTTCTGAGCAAAGGTCTCGCGCAGCTCGAGCAGAACGCTCAGCACATTTACAAGACCAATTACATCATGATTTCCAAACCAGAGGAGAGAGAAGGCGTTCTCCGAACCATCGAGCTCACCGACTTCTTCCAGAAGATCAAGGGCGGCCTGCTGATGGGGCTCTACAATAACAAGGCCCTGTGGCCGAAGTTCGGATACGACGGGTCGTCCTGGGAGACCGGCGGCTTCATCGACAAGGGCTTCGACAAAATCGACTGGTTCTAAAGCCGGCTCAATCTCCTCGGGGGAAATCTCATGACTGCGAAATTCGATCTCAACGACGACAGCCTCGTCGTCATCGTCGGCTCCGGCGCGGGCGGCGGCACGATGGCCAACGAGCTTGCCCAGAAGGGTGTGAAATGCGTCGTTCTTGAAGCAGGCAACAAGCTCAGCCTGGACGACATCGAGAACGACGAATGGGCGATGTTCTCCAAGATCTCGTGGCTCGATAAACGGTTTTCTGCCGGCGGCTGGCACGGCGCGCGCAACCATCCGAACCTTCCCGCCTGGATCGTGAAAGGTCTTGGCGGCTCGACGGTGCACTGGGCGGGCGTCTCGATCCGCTTCCAGGAGCACGAGTTCAAGATGAAGACGACCAACGGAGAGGTCGTCGGGGCCAACGTCATCGACTGGCCGATTACGCTCGCCGAGCTCACACCTTACTACGACAAGGCGGAGCTGAAGATGGGCACGACGGGAGAGGTAACCGGAATGCCTCACCTTCCCTGGAGCGCAGATTTCAAGGTGCTGGCCGAAGGCGCGCGCCGGATCGGTTACTCGAAAATCACCGCGGGGCCGATGTCGATCAACTCTGTCGACAGAGACGACCGCCCGGCCTGCCAGCAGATCGGTTTCTGTATGCAGGGCTGCAAGCTCGGTGCGAAGTGGTCAACGCTCTACACCGAATTGCCCAAGGCTCAGGCGACCGGCAATTGCGAAGTCCGCACCAACTGCATGGTGCTGATGATCGAGCACGACAAGGCCGGCAAGGTCACCGGCGTCGTGTACGCGGATGCAGAGGGCAAAACGCAGAGACAGAAAGCCAGGGTCGTTTGCGTGGCGGGCAACTCGATCGAGTCGCCGCGACTTCTCCTGAACTCGGCTTCGAACATGTTTCCGAACGGGCTTGCCAACTCTTCGGGGCAGGTTGGCCGGAATTACATGACGCACATGACGGCAGGCGTCTACGCGGTCATGCCCGGCGAAGTTCACATGAACCGCGGCACTGCCGTCGCCGGCATCGTCCGGGATGAGGCTCACAACGATACGAAACGGGGCTTCGTCGCCGGTTACACCATCGAGAAGCTGGCCCTGGGGATCGGATTCCTCTCTGCGTTTCTCGTTCCCGGACCGACGGGATGGGGACGCAAAGTGTCGGGCGCACTCGAGAAGTACAAATACATGTCCGGCGTGTGGATCTGCGGCGAGGATCTCGCGCAGGAGCAGAACCGCATCGAGCTGCATCCGACCGAAAAGGATCAGTACGGCTTGCCTGCGCCTGTCGTTTACAAGACCGACCACCCGAACGACACCAACATGCGCAACCACTCCTATCAGCAGATGGAAAAGATCTACAACGCGCTCGGGTCGACAGAGATCTATAACCTGCCGGCCTATCCGGCGAGCCACAACATGGGCACCAATCGCATGAGCGATAAGCCGCGCGATGGCGTTCTAAACAAGTGGGGTCAATCCCACGACATCAAGAACCTCTTCGTTTCTGACGGAAGCCAGTTCACGAGCAGCGGCTCGCCGAATCCGACGTTGACGATTGTCGCGTTGGCCATCCGTCAGGCCGAGTATCTCGCTGGAGAAATGCAGCGCGGTCACGTCTGATCCCTTCCGCCGTCGATCATCCGCGGTGCCTCCTCCCGGGGCCCGCCATTTCTCCAGAGAGGAGCCTCGCGGTGGCCATCCGCGAGGCTCGTAATTTTCCACCAAGAAGGACACGATGGACAACGCAGTCTACGATGTAATCGTCATTGGCGCCGGACCAGGCGGCTACGTGACGGCGATACGCGGCGCGCAGCTCGGGCTCAAGTGCGCGATCGTCGAGCGGGAGCACCTTGGCGGCATCTGCCTCAACTGGGGCTGTATTCCGACCAAAGCGTTGCTTCGCACGGCGGAAGTTTTCCATCTCGCCTCCCGCGCCAAGGAATTCGGCCTCAAGGCGGACGGCCTCAGCTACGATCCGGCCGCCGTCATTCAACGCTCGCGGTCCATCTCGGCGCAGCTCAACACGGGCGTCGGCTTTCTGCTCAAGAAGAACAAGGTGGACGTCATCTGGGGAGAGGCGTCCATCACGCGGGCGCCCAGCGCCGTTGCGGGCGAAGTCACGGTCCACCCGACCGCGAAACCGGCCGTTCAACCGCAACATCCCACACCCAAGGCCGCACTCGGGCCGGGAACCTATCAAGCGCGTCACATCATCGTTGCGACCGGTGCCCGGCCGCGCGTGTTGCCTGGCCTCGAGCCGGACGGCGACCGCATCTGGACCTATTTCGAGGCTTTGAACCCGCCGTCCATTCCTAAATCCATGATCGTGGTGGGATCGGGTGCCATCGGGATCGAGTTCGCCAGCTTCTATCGGACGCTCGGTGTCGATGTGACGGTGGTCGAGGTGCTGCCGCAGATTTTGCCGGCCGAGGACGCGGAGATCGCCGCATTTGCCCGTAAGCAGTTCGAAAAATCCGGAATCAAGATCCTGACCGATGCGCGCGTCGCTTCCGTTGCGAAGGACGCAGACGGCATACGTGCAACGGTGATCCACAACGGTGCCACGCAGGAGCTTTCGGCGGAGCGGCTGCTCTCGGCCGTCGGCGTGGTCGGCAACACCGAGAACCTCGGCCTCGAAGCTCTCGGGATCGAACTAAGAAACGGAACCATCGCCACGCAGGCGCTCGGGCGCACCAATGTTCCCGGCATTTACGCCATCGGTGATGTGGCCGGTCCGCCCATGCTCGCTCACAAGGCGGAACATGAAGGCGTCGCTTGCATCGAGGCGATTGCCGGGCGTCCCGCCCATGCCATCGCGAAGGACAGAATTCCGGGCTGCACCTACTGCCATCCGCAGATCGCCAGCGTCGGCCTCACGGAAGCACGTGCACGAGAAGCGGGGATCGAAATTCTGGTTGGCCGCTTTCCGTTCCGAGGGAACGGCAAAGCTATCGCGTTGGGCGAGACCGAGGGCCTCGTCAAGACGATCTTTGATGCCGGGAACGGACGCTTGATCGGCGCTCACATGTGCGGCGCGGAGGTGACGGAGCTGATCCAGGGCTTCGTGATCGCCATGCAGTGCGGCGCGACGCAACGCGACTTGGGCTGGACGATCTTTCCGCATCCGACCTTGTCGGAAATGATGCACGAAAGCGCGCTGTCCGCGGCCGGTCAGGCCATCCACATCTAGCCATCCACGGAGAACCCTTATGATCAATTTCAAAGCGACAGCGCTGGCAGCAGCGTTCCTGGCAACGAGTGGTTTCATCGCCACCGCTATCAGCGTGCCACTGGTTGCGCCGCCCGCTGGTACCGACAAGCCGCTCGCGCTTCACAGCCCGACCTTCAAGGAAGGCGAGCCGATCAGCAACGACCACTTCTGGAACAACTTCGGTTGCAGCGGCGGCAACAAGGTGCCGGACCTCACATGGGACGCGGGGCCGGAAGGAACGCAAAGCTATGCGATTACCTTCTACGATCATGACGCCCCCACCGGCAGCGGCTTTTGGCATTGGGTCGTGTACGACATTCCGTCCGACGTAAGATCGATCAAGGGAGGCGCCTTGCCTGCCGGCGCGGTCGAAGGAAACACGGACGTCGGCAAGCCCGGCTTTTTAGGTCCCTGCCCGCCCAAGGGCCGAAAGCACCGCTACACCTTTACCGTGCACGCGTTGAAGACGCCGAAGCTCGAGGTCGACAAGGGCGCCACAGCCGCGCTCACCGGCTTCTTCATCTATCAGAACACGCTCGCGACGGGCGAACTCAATGGTTACGGCGGGCCGCGGGAGTAGCTCTCGCACCGCGTAGCTATTTTGAGATCTGTCACGGCCGGCATGATTCGGACATGCCGGCCGGCTTCCGTTAACCCAGCCGCGCTTTTTTTCCAGACGTGACTGCTCGGTGACGTTGCGGTTTCGGCGCCGCGATGATTGTCGCTAGAAGCTGTCGCGACATGCGCTTCGAAAATGAGTGCTCGTCATCTCACTCTAGCAAATCGAGTTTCCGACGACCCATTTTGCAACTTTAGTCGACTACGATTCGAGCGACCTCGCGCGCGGCCCGGCACGCGCCTCTCCGAAGCCTGCAATCTGCTTAATCTTGCACTCGCAATGTCACCAATCTGCGACAAACTCGCCTTGCTTGTCTGCATAACTAATGGCAAGGTCCGTGCCAGGAAACGCTTAAAGAACAACTATTAGAGATATCTGGCGATGTCCCAGAATCCGTCGCGCTTTGCTGGGCAGCCGCCTGGTGGCGAGGTCATCCAAGCTTCCTGGAACCGTTGTGTCCAGGAGTACGGACTCGACGCGACCATGCGTCGGGACGTCGAGCGCGTCACGGATCAGAATATCCGTGAGCTGCGTTCCCGGATGGAAGAGATCATCTTCGAATCCGATGCGACCGTCGCACACTTGAGGCATGTCGCGCGTGACGCCGACTACTGCCTGCTGCTGAGCGACGCGACTGGCATCGTTATTCAAGGCTACGCCGACTCGACCGCCAGCCGCGAGCTGGTTCACGAGGGCCTCGCGACCGGATCGCGATGGAACGAGAACATGGTCGGCACCAACGGTATCGGCACGTGCATCGTGTCGCGTCGGCCGGTCACTGTCGCGGGTGCTGCCCACTACAATCAATCCTTGAGAGGGTTCACCTGCACGGCAGCGCCGATCTTCGCGCCCGACGGCCGCGTCGCTGCGGTGCTGGATTTCTCGGGGCGATCCGTTGCCAATAGTTCTGAGTGCTCGTTCGCGCACCACATCGTGCGCGAGGCCGCCGCAAGCATCAGCACGACTCTCTTCCGGAAATGCCACCAGAACAGCTGCATCGTTGCGCTTTCGCGCGAGCCGGAGTCGATGCCACTGGCATTGAATGCGCTCATTGCAACCGATGAATCAGGCCGCTTGCTGGGAGCTACGCAAGAAGCGCTTTCCTTTCTAGGCGTGGCCGAGCTTTCCGATCTGGGCGGACTGCACATCCAGGATCTTTGGCGCGTTTCGCTTGACGACCTCAAGCCTCTGGCTTCGCACAACGTCAAGTTCAACGGCACCGACGGCACGGACCTCTACGTCACGACGTTTCTGCCGAAGAAGAAGGCGCTACGTTCCGGCCCCGCCGTTTCGAGCCAGCAATCGTCGAAGTCGCGCGGCAGCGGAAAATCGGTACCGCTCGCGCTCGACCGCGTTGCAGGCAGCGATCCGAAGATGCGCCACAACGTGGATCTTTGCAGAAAGCTGCTGGACCGCGACATCTCGCTTCTGCTGCTCGGCGAAACGGGCGTCGGCAAGGATACCTTTGCCAAGGCCATTCACCTTGAGAGCAACCGAGCCGCCAAACCCTATGTTGCCGTCAACTGCGCCGCGATTCCCGAAACGCTGCTCGCGAGCGAGCTGTTCGGCTACGCGCCCGGTACCTTCACCGGCGGCCTGAAGGCGGGCCGCGTCGGAAAGATCGTCGCCAGCAACGGCGGCACACTGTTTCTCGACGAAATCGGCGATATGCCGACCGACCTACAAGCGCACCTCCTTCGTGTGCTCGAGGAGCGTGAGGTTTCCCCACTCGGCGCGACCGAGCCGATCTCCGTTGACGTGAGAATCATCTGCGCGACCCATCGCGACCTGCCGCACCTCGTCGAGGCCGGACGGTTTCGGCGGGACCTTTACTACCGCATCAAAGGTGCGCAGATCATTATCTCTCCGTTGCGGGAACGGGCCGACATTCTCGAACTGGTAACGAGGATCTTCGAGGACGAGCTCGGCACCGATGCCGAGAAGATCACCATGTCTGCAGAGGTGCAGGATCTTTTTCGGAGATACCGCTGGCCGGGCAACCTGCGCGAACTGAAGAACGTGATCCGCTGGATCCTGTCGGTCCACAACGATCACGAGATCACGGTCGACCACATTCCTGAAGAGCTGCTGTCCTCGACCTCCGCGAAAACCGAAGGCGCGCGTTACGCGGGACAGATCGCGAGCGCGCCGCCGAGCGCTACCTTGGAGCTCGCTTACGAACGCGTCGAGCAAGAGAAAATCATGGATGCCCTCAAGACGACCAAGTGGTGCATCACGACCGCAGCGCAGGTGCTCGGCATAAGCCGCGCGACCTTGCACCGGAAGATCCGCAAATACGGAATTATCTCACCTAACCAGCAGGACTGAGTGCGGGCGTTGTTTGCTGCGCGAGATAGTCACTCAAGCGCTGTGACATCCGCTCCGCGCCGGCTAGCGGCATCTTCAGAAGCATAGCCAGTGACGTATGCCGGGCTGTATCGACCTCGCGGGGCTCACCGCAGAGGCGATAGAACAGGTTCGTCGCGGCTATGCTGCGATCAATATCCGGATCCGCCAGGATTGCCGCATGTGCCAACACGGCAACGGCAGGGGCGCCGTCACAGGTGCGCGTGAGCCGCCAACGCTGTGCCGTCCCGGCGAGTTTCCGCCCGTCGACGACGATGTTGAAAGCGCCATCGCAAAAGGCACCCGGCACGCTCGACAAATAGGCGTCGATGCCAGCCGTACGCAGGAATGCCACGAGCGGCTCGCAGAACTGCTGGTAGGTGGCGCGAATGCTCAGATCGGCCGTGCGCGGGAGCACGAATGCGGCCGACGCGTTGATGATGCCCGGAGATTGGGGGGTCACGTCGCCGCCGGTATCGCGGATGTAAACCGGCCATCCGCGCGCCGCCATCTCGCGGGACGCCTCATGAAAGCCCGCTGCATTCGAGGTTTGCGACGGGACAATCAGCGACTGATGCGTTCTCCAGACTGCCCAGTCGCAGCCAAACCCGCGCGAGGCCGCCGCATCGAGCAGCCGCCTTTCGAGGGACTGCGCGGTGGTGAAATCCAGGAGCGGAGCCTCAGGCTCCGCTGCCAACACTGGTTCCTCGAAGCTGGCTAGCACGGACTACTCGATCTTGAACTGTTCGATGGTCTGGCAAAGATCGGTCAGGAAGTTTGCGGCGGGGGCACCATTGACGGCGCGGTGATCGAATGTCAGCGACAGTCCCATCACCGGACGGGCCTCAATGCGTCCATCGACGACCCAGGGGCGCAATCCCGCCTCGCCGATGCCCAGAATCGCGACCTGAGGCATGTTCAGGATAGGCGTGAAGTAACGCACACGCGACAGACCGATGTTGGACAGGGTGAAGGTGCCGGCCGTCATCTCCTTCACCGAGAGCTTGTTGATGCGCGCGCGCTCGACAAGATCGCGGCGTGCAACGATGCGCTCCTCCAATGACATCCGATCCGCGTTCAAGATCGTGGGTGCCACCAGGAGGTCGCCGGGCAACGCGATCGCGCACGAGATGTTCATCGCGGACTTCACCCGGACGGCGTTCTCTTCGAGCGTCGCGTTGAGACCTGGGTGCTTGCGCAGCGAAGAGACAACGGCATGGACCAAAAGGTCCTCCACGGACGCCTTCAGGCCCCGCTCCGCCAGTTGTGCCTTCGCCGCGTTGAGGGCCGTCGCATCGCATTCTGCGATGTGGGTCAACTGAGCCGAAGTCGAAATGCTTTCCTTCATTTTCGACGCGATCATCCCTCTCATCCCGGTGAGCGGGATGATGCGGTCGGGGATCTCCGCGTCGGCGCGAGGTTGTATTTCAGCAGTCACGGCTCAGTTCCTTGTCGAATTATGAGATGGTTGCGATCGAGCCGCCCTTTGCGACGACTGCTTCAACCGGAAGCCCGATCTTGATGGTGCCGGCGCCCGGAGAACGGATCTCGTACTGGACCTTTTCGACCATGATCTCCGCGATCAACTGACCCTCCGACACGTTGGCGCCGTCGGAGACGAGCCAGCTCGTGATGGCAGCCTCTGCATCCTCTTCCCAAAGATCAGTTGGGATCTTTACATCCACCGCCATCCGCGACGTCCTTTCATTTTTTCATAGGCTTCGATGATCTTCTCGGGGTTCGGCAGAGCGAACTGCTCCATCGGCCGAGTAAACGGAATTGGGATATCCGGATAGGCGATGCGCTGAGGCGCGGCTTTGAGAACGGAAATATCGCGCTCGACAATGCTGGCGATGATCTCGCCGGTCATGCCATAGCTCTGATAGTCCTCGTCGACGACGATAAGCTTTCCGGTCTTGGAGACGGACGCGAACACAGTCTCGCGATCGAGCGGGACGAGCGTCCGCAGGTCCACGACCTCGGCGCTCACGCCCTGGATCGCAAGCTTCTCCGCAGCCTTGAGCGCATTGTGCACGCCCATCGCCACGCCGACGATGGTGACATCCTTGCCCTCACGCACAATCGCCGCCTTGCCAAACGGAATCGTATAGCTTTCTTCCGGGACATTGACCGTGGCAGCGGGCTCCGTTCCGAGCCAGCCCATTCCCTGAAGCCCCTTGTGGTACATGTAGATCACAGGGTTTTCGTCGCGGATCGCCGTGGTCATCAGACCCTTGGCATCGTAGGCGTTGCTCGGGGCTACGACCTTCATTCCTGGAAGATGCGCGAAGGTTCCGTAGAGGCATTGAGAGTGCTGCCCGGCGTCCGAATAGCCGCCGCCCGTCGAGGTCATGAGGACCACGGGGACCTTGACCGTGCCACCCGAGAAGTAGGTGTTCTTGGCCATCGAGTTGTAAATCGCGTCGAAGCAAACGCCGAAGAAGTCGACGAACATCAGCTCGACGATGGGGCGCATACCGTCTGACGCGGCACCAACGGCTGCGCCCATGAATGCCGTTTCCGAAATCGGCGTATCGCGCACGCGCTCGGCGCCAAACTCATCGAACAGGCCGCGGGTGTTGCCAAACACGCCGCCGAGTGGTCCGACGTCCTCGCCCATTACGAAGACCCGCGGATCGATCCGCATCTCCTGGGCAATCGATTCAGCCATAGCGCGCGCGATCGTCAGCCGGCGCTCGTTGACCGCAGCAGCAGCTACGGAAGACATGGGCGTTCTCCTGTAATTTTTTGGTTACGTCGTTTCTGAACCAACGGGCGCGCTCGTCAGGCGAACACCTTGTCCAGCGCTTCTTCCGGCGCCGGGTAGTCGCTATCACGTGCAAACTTGATCGCTTCGTCCACCCTGCCGCGGGCCCTCGCCATGATCGCGCCGTTGTCGGCATCGCTCAGGCCATCCTCGGCTTGCAGACGCCGCGCAAGCGCGGGGATCGGATCCCTGGCTCGCAACGTGTCGAGCTCGCCTTTCGGACGATACGCCTCGGCGTCGCCCATGAAGTGCCCGGCGAGGCGGTCGGTTTCGATATCGAGAAGCGTCGGCCCTCCGCCGCTTCTGGCCCGCGCGATGGCCTCACCCGCAGCCGCGAAGATCGCGAGCGGATCGTTGCCGGGTATCAGATGACCGGGCATCCCGTAGGCCTGGGCGCGCATGGCGTTGTTCGGCACCGCAGTGGACGTCGCCTTGGCAACGGAAATGCCCCATGCATTGTCTTCGACGACGAAGATCACCGGAAGCTTCCATACAGCGGCCAGATTGAGCGCTTCGTGGAAGGCTCCCTGATTGGCAGCGCCTTCACCGATATAGGCGACCGCAACGCCTTCCTTGCCTTGCATCTTGCGCGAGAGCGCGGCGCCGACCGCCGGTCCCATGCCCTGCCCGATGATGCCCGAGCAGCTGAAGTTCACGTCGGGATCGAAAATATGCATGTGGCCGCCGCGGCCGCCGCTCAATCCGGTTTTCTTTCCGAAGATCTCCGCCGCCATCTTTTTCAGATCGACGCCTTTGGCGATGGCGACGTGGTGAGGGCGATGGGTGGAGGTGACGACGTCCTTCGGTGTCAGGTGCGCGCACACGCCGACGGCGCAAGGCTCCTGCCCGTTGGAGAGATGCATCTCTCCCGGAATCGGGCCCTTGGCCATATTGAAAACCGGTTTTTTTCCCTCGAGATAAATCGCTTCAATTGTTTCTTCGAAGTATCGGCTGACGAGCATGGTCTCGTACATCCATACTTTTTGATCGCGTGTCGGAAGCAAGTTTATCCTCCCCGAAAACTGTTTTTATTCGCGCGACAATCGCGGCTTGGAATTCTGTCAGCCTATCTCTCGCGTGCAAACGTGCAGACGCATTGTTCGTGCCAGAGCATCGCGCGTGGACTAAAGCCTTGACGGACGGGCGAAACGTCGGCGCCGGTGAGCAATCCGGACCGTGGCACGTCTCGTCGTTGCGACACGCGTCGCACACGCAGCGCGACAACGGGGGGACTGAAAAATCATGCAACGAAGCGGCGGGGCAAAGGAAACTCCGCGCCGAAAAACCTTCCTCTGTCGCGTTGATTTAGGCTCTCTTTCCGGTGCGCGATGCGGTATCTCAATCTCGGATCGAGATCTCTCGCGATGGTGCGACGCATCATGAGCGCGGCGGGCGAAATGCGTATCGAACTGCGTTCGCAACATGTGGAGCAGGACCGCGACAAATGGTTCCGGTGGACCGCCGGAATCGCACGGAAACGCTCCAGTTCGTGATTGGCATAAGGCTTGCCCCCATAAACCCGGCAATGAGAGAACGGGCCGCCCCAACAGGCGAGCCTGCATGCTGGAGGAAACGACATGAGGCACCCCGTGCCGCTACTGCTCAGACCCCTGCCTATCGAAGGCAGCGGTGGTTTCGCCTTTGGATGCGATCCGAACCTGATGCGATCTGGCCAAAGATAACTCGCCTAGGGGCGGTTCCACGCTGATCGAAGGGCTTCGCATATCCTGGCGCCCGGATAGAGTGGCCAGGACTCGCGGCTTCGCCAGCAACGCGACCTCCCCAACAAAAAACGGAACGAAAATTCTTAGGACAGGAAACACCCTGAGGAGGGGATAAGGATGAAGGTGGACAGAATGCGGCGTATTGCCAGCACAGCGATGATGCTGGCCGTGGCCAGTACATTCTCCGGTTTTTGGAACGACGCTTCGGCCGATACCGTTGTCGATGATGCTGCGCTGGCCGATCCCGCGCAGAAAGACAACTGGCTGGCCTATGGCCGCGATCATAGCGAGCAGAGATTCAGCCCGCTCGACCAGATAAATGCCGAGAACGTCGGAAAGACGGGCCTAGCCTGGTCGCTTCCGCTGCCGGAAGATCGCGCACTCGTTGGAACGCCTCTCGTCGTCGATGGAGTCCTGTATTTCACCGGTAGCTACAGCGTCGCACGCGCGGTGGATGCGAAGACAGGCAAGCTGATCTGGGAATACGATCCCGAGACGCTGAAGCATGCCGGCGACCGCGCCCGCATGATGTGGGGCTGGAGCCGAGGCCTGACGTTCTACAAAGGCAAGGTGATCATCGCGACGGCCGACGGCCGCCTCATCGCGCTGGATGCGAAAACCGGCTCGCCAATCTGGACCACCCAGACATTCGATCCGAAGCTGCCGCTCCATATCAGCGGCGCTCCCAAGGCGTTCCGCGATCTGGTGATCATAGGAAACGGCGGTTCCGAGCAGGGCGGCGGGCGCGGCTTCATCACCGCTTATCACGTCGATACCGGCAAGGAGGCCTGGAAGTTCTATGTCGTTCCCGGCAACCCGGCCGACGGCTTCGAGGACAAGGCGCAGGAGATGGCGGCCAAGACCTGGACCGGCGAATGGTGGAAGATCGGCGGCGGCGGCCAGACCTGGAACGCCTTCACCTATGACGCCGAGTACGATCAGATCCTGATCGGAACCGGCAACGGCGGCCCTTGGAATCAGAAAATCCGCAGCCCGCAAGGCGGCGACAACCTCTTCCTCTGCTCGATCGTCGCTCTCGATGCGAAGACCGGATCGTACAAGTGGCACTATCAAACGACGCCCGGAGAGACCTGGGACTATACCTCCACGATGGACATCGTTCTCGCGGACCTCGAGCTGAAGGCCGGCGAGGGCAAGAGGAAAGTGCTGATGCACGCGCCCAAGAACGGCTTCTTCTACGTTCTTGACCGCAAGGATGGAAAGCTGCTCTCGGCGGAGCCCATTGCAAAGGTCACCTGGGCGACCGGCATCGATATGAAAACCGGCCGCCCGATCGAGGCGGAAGGCGCGCGCTACGAAGGCAAGCCCATCACGATCTATCCGAGCGTGTTCGGTGCCCATTCGTGGCATGCGATGTCGTACAATCCGAACACCGGGCTGGTCTACATTCCGAAGATGGAGCTGGCGACCCATTGGGACGACTCGACCATCGACTTCAATTCCTGGAAGAAGCCGTCGTTCCAGATCGACGTCGGCGTCGATGTGGGTCTCGGAAACGATATTCCCAAGGATGCCGGTACCAGCTCTCTGCTGGCCTGGGATCCGATCAAGCAGAAAAAGGCCTGGGAGATCGCGCAGCCCAACTATTGGAACGCGGGCACGCTGACCACGGCCGGCAATCTCGTGTTTCAGGGCCAGATCGACGGCAAATTCGCAGCCTACGACGCGCGTGACGGCAAGGAGCTCTGGGCGGTCAACGTGGGGAGCGGAATCAGCGCACCTCCGATCACCTACTCCGTCGACGGGACCCAATACGTTTCGGTCCTGGTCGGGTTCGGCGGCGCCGCTGTCGCTTACGGTGGCGGAAGCTCGATGGCTCAATACGGGTGGGGATACCGCGCGCAGCAGCGTCAGCTTCTGACGTTTGCTGTCGGCGCCGACAAGCCCATGCCGGTGGTTGGCGAACGCACCTTTGCGAAGGTGCTGACGCCCACCGACTTTACGCCGGACGACAAGCTGGTCGACAAGGGACAGCATGTCTACAAGGCGTCGTGCGCCTGGTGCCATGGCGCGGGTGCAGTCTCCGGCGGTTACACACCTGACCTCCGCGCGTCAGAGGCTGTCGTGCACACCGAGCAGTTCAAGACCATCGTCCAGGGCGGCGCTCTCTCGACCAACGGAATGCCGCGGTTCAAGAACCTCTCCGACGACGATCTGACGGCGTTGCAGAACTTCATCAGAAAGCGGGCGCTGGAAGCTGCGCAGCAGCCGCCAAGCAACTGATGGCTGCCTGACCGGCTCAAGACGCGTGCAAGCGCTTTACTTCATAGCGCTTGCACGCCGCCGAGGGCGAGACGCACCGCAAATCCGCACATCGCGGAACGAGGACGCTGCTTTCGCGAACCGGTTCGCGATGCGGACGCCTGCCGCGCGCCTCTTGCCACATTCTTTCACAGCCCACCTCAAATGGACTGGAACATGCGGATCCAAGCCGGACTTGTCGCCCTCGCGCTCCTGACGTGCACGCCTTCGTCGATCGAAGCCCACGAAGTTTTCGTGAGCAACGAGCAGGACAACACCATCTCCGTGATCAATATTGAAAAGATGGAGGTCGTGCACACTTTGCGCGTGGGGCAACGTCCGCGAGGCCTCAAATTGTCTCCTGACGGGAAGAAGCTCTTTCTTTGCGCAAGCGACAGCAACGCCATTCAGGAGTTCGACGCGCATACCTACGAGCACGTCCGCGATTTCGACAACATCGACGATCCGGAGCAACTGGCTGTCGCGGCCGATGGCCTCCGCCTTTACACGGCAAACGAGGACAGCGCGGCGGTGACGGCCATAGACGTGCAAACCCGCGAGGTTCTGGGGCGCGTGGACGTCGGCGTCGAACCTGAAGGCATCGCCGTATCGCCGGACGGCAAAATTGTTGCGGTCACCTCAGAGACCAGCAACATGGTGCATCTCATCGATGCTGCGACGCTGAAGATAGCCGACAACGTCCTGGTCGGCGCACGCCCTCGTCATGCGGAATTTTCCGCCGATGGCAAGAAGCTCTGGGTTTCATCCGAGATTGCAGGAACGGTTTCCGTCATCGACGTTGCGACACGCACAATCGAACGGACGGTCTCCTTCGAGGTTCCCGGCGTCACCAAAAACCTCATTACGCCGGTCGGGATCCGGCTGACGAAGGATGGGAAAAAAGCATTCGTCGCGTTGGGGTCGGCCAATCGCGTCGCGGTCGTTGATACCCAGTCCGGGGTCGTCCAGAAGTATATTCTCGTGGGTATCCGGGTTTGGCATCTCGAACTCACCCGCGACGACAAAATGCTTGTCACGACAAACGGTGGTTCAAACGACGTCACCATGATCGATGTGGCGTCGCTGTCTGCCGTTAAATCCATTCGGGTTGGACGATACCCCTGGGGCGCCGCCGCCCGACCCTAGTCGCCTGAGAGTGCGAGGGGCGAGGGGATCAGGTTTTGTCGATGTAGATCTGGTTGCCCAGTTCGCGGAACTTCTCGCTCATCGCGTCCATGCCGGCTTGCGGGTCGGAATTAGGATCGACCTGCGTGGTCTCTTCCGCCAACTCGACGGCGGCTTCGTTCAATCTCGACGCGTAATCGCGGACCTCGCGGGTGATCTCCATCGAGCAGAACTTGGGCCCGCACATCGAGCAGAAGTGCGCGACCTTGTGGGCTTCCTTCGGCAGCGTCTCGTCGTGGAAGCTCTGGGCGGTATCCGGATCGAGCGACAGGTTGAACTGGTCCTGCCAGCGGAACTCGAAGCGGGCACGCGAGAGCGCGTCGTCGCGCAGCTGGGCTGCGGGATGGCCTTTCGCGAGATCGGCGGCGTGGGCCGCGATCTTGTAGGTGATGACGCCGGTCTTGACGTCGTCGCGGTTCGGAAGCCCCAGGTGCTCCTTCGGCGTCACGTAGCAGAGCATCGACGTGCCATACCAGCCAATCTGCGCGGCGCCGATCGCGCTCGTAATGTGGTCGTAGCCCGGCGCGATGTCGGTCGTCAGCGGCCCAAGCGTGTAGAACGGGGCTTCGCCGCATTCGCGCAGCTGCTTTTCCATGTTGACCTTGATCTTGTGCATCGGCACGTGGCCGGGGCCTTCGATCATCACCTGGCAGCCCTTCGCCCAGGCGATCTGGGTCAGCTCGCCCAGGGTTTCGAGCTCGGCGAACTGGGCGCGGTCGTTGGCGTCGGCGATGGAGCCGGGGCGCAGGCCGTCGCCGAGCGAGAACGAGACGTCGTAAGCGCGCATCAGGTCGCAGATCTCGTCGAAGCGCTCATAGAGGAAGCTCTCCTTGTGATGGGCGAGGCACCACTTGGCCATGATCGAGCCGCCGCGGCTAACGATGCCGGTGACGCGGTTGGCGGTGAGCGGCACGTAGCGCAGGCGCACGCCGGCGTGGATCGTGAAGTAGTCGACGCCCTGCTCGCATTGCTCGATCAGCGTGTCGCGGTAGATCTCCCAGGTGAGCTTCACCGGATCGCCGCCGACCTTTTCCAGCGCCTGGTAGATCGGCACGGTGCCGATCGGCACGGG